>Ga0265296_1000312_pt1 | contig 81856 bp, 88 predicted proteins | sample MunlanPumphouse1_FD_189073 | JGI IMG/M metagenome (GOLD analysis project Ga0265296, IMG submission 189073) | Groundwater microbial communities from a municipal landfill in Southern Ontario, Canada - Pumphouse #1 | ecosystem: Environmental > Aquatic > Deep subsurface > Groundwater | place...
AATTTCAAGAAGCCCCCCCTCAAAAAAAATTGAGGGACCCCTGCTGGTAAAAAGTTAAACGGATCTGTCTCGATGTAAAATCATGATAGTTCGACACCGTCGGAAAAAAATCCGGAAAACAGAGGAGCCCCCTCTCGAAAATTTTCAAGGGCCCCCCTATTGCAAATTTTAAAGAAGCCCCCTCCCGGTTTTTTTTGTGGTGACCCCTCTTGAAAATCGCGAGCCGATCAAGCGACCCCTTCTCATTTTTTTTCATGCAGGGTCTGGTGGTCTGTTCGTACGGGGGGAGGGTGCATCTCAAAACAGGAAACCGCGACATATCCCGTTCATCACGGGTAATTATCCCGACAGGAACCACACGATGCTGCCCGTAACCGGGGCAGACCTTCCGGATCCCCCCCTCCGGTGGACGCCCTCCTCGCACCGAATGGTTTTAGTTATGGCGCTGCTCCGGAAGCGGGAGGAACCGGGCCTGTCCTACGGGCAGCCTGCCAGGAGAGCGCCGCAAGCACAAGGAAGCAGATGCCGATGACGAGAGGCCCGATATATTTCAGAATCAGGAACAACACCGCCCCCGCCCAGCCCATTTCAGACTTCGCCGGATGGCCATCGATGTACAGGGGCTGCGCCGGAGGGATCAGGCCTGCCGCCACCAGACCGGGGAAGAACAGGATATAGAAAACAAAAAATATCGCGCTCAGCGTTATGACCATAGTGGCACCGGTAATCACGGTCACACCCCGCCCCAGATGTTTCTGCGACCAGAAGAAGAGCGCGGCGCAGGGTGGGAGGAATAAGGGCCCGAATGCGGAGAGGAGCGACCCTATCCCCGCCAGGAAATAAAGCAGAGGGTCCGGGTCGCAGGTGACAAGAAGTCTCCCGAGAGGTGCCATTACAAGAACGGCGAACGCAAGAACGAGAGGTATTCCCAGGTACCACGAGGGGTTCTCCCCCCGGGTCCAAATGAGAAATGCAATCCCGCAGCCGAGAGCAATGAGGCCAAAAAGTGTATGCCAGATCGCGGACGACAGGGGAATCGTCCCGGAATTTGTTCCATGGCCCAGAAGCCCGCTGTCAAGAAGGTGAGGGATGGCGGTACAGAAAAACAGGAGCGACATCCCAGCAAGGGCAAGAGGGATTTTCCATGGGGGTTTCATTGTATCAGCAGAGTATTTTGTTGCAGGGTTATATAATCAGATATGGATTCATGTCAGTACAACCGTGAAAAATGCGTAAGGTAGTTCCATCCATGGGGTGAAGTTGTTTCCCGGTACGCAGATCCCACGGACATTCTGCGCAGGCAATACCAGAAAAAGAAATCAAAGATCCGACAGGTAAAAAACAGGGAACCGGCCGGGTTATCTCTTCGTTCCGGCCGCCCGTTTCACCGGCTTCTTCTTTGCACCGGCCCGGGCTTTTGCCTTCCCGGATCCGGTATCGACACCCTTTACTTCGCACGGTACGCACCGCTCCAGCTTGTCGTCAATGATCCGGTACGCGTTTGCCAGGACCGACGAGTTCGAGATCATCCCGGCGAGCAGGATCACTTCGAGAACCTCTTCCCGGGTTGCCCCCATTCTCATCGCAGCCGTCATGTGGTAGCCGGTACAGTGCGGGCACTTGAGGGCAGCCCCCACTGCCATGCTGATCAGTTCCACGTACTTCGGGTCGAGCGGGCTCGTCTGGGCCACCGTTCCCTTGTAGAGCAGATGGGAGATGAGCACTTCGGGACGCTCGCCCATCCTTTTGAAGACGAGCGGCACTTTCCCGTATTCCACCTCGATAGCCTTCAGCCATTCATCCGCCGTAACACCGGCACCCTGCGCTACGATCTGTGCGAGCTTCTCCTCGAACTGATCGCTTGTGGATTTTCCTGATACTTTCTTTGCCATCATACCACCGTGTTCGTCTCTGAGAACGGGAGGATCCGCACAAGGATATAGTCCCGCATCCGCGAGGGCAGGATCTCGGCAACATCGCCGAGCAGGATCCCGTCCTCGATCTCTACTTTCCGCAGCTCTGCGGCATACGTGTCGTAGGGCAGTTTCACCCGGAGCCCTGCCATCTGGACGGTCAGGGGTGTAGGAGAAGTCACGTCGAGAATCGCGGGGATCTTCTCCCGGATCAGGCCCATGAGCCGGGCCGGGGAGACCGAGAGCGGGTCCTTTGCAATCGAGTCGCGCTTCTTCTCAAGCACCCGTGTTATCTCTGCCACAATCTCGTCGAGCTTGTCCAGCTGGTCGGCCTCTTTGGTCCGGCGCATGAACCGGCCCACGTTCCCCACGTACCCGTCCACCGGCGGGTCGACAATCTTTTTGAGGACCTCGATGTCCGGGCCCCCGCAGAGCACGATCGGCACTTCGATTCCCCTCATGAGGGTGGGCATCTTGTACTCGATGCAGGTCTCGAAGTTCCCCAGCAGGTAGACTGCGATGTCGTGCTCGTTGATCACGTCCCGCTCCTCATCGTTGAGCCCCGCGATCCGCTTCCCGGGGCCCCGGGCCAGGCTCACCATGTTGCTCTTTGCCCCGAGGCGCCGCACGTACTCCGCGATATCGCAGGACGGGTGGGGCAGGTGGTGGATCTCAAGGCTCATGCTCACGACCGCGATCTCCGTTCCGACAAGCGGGGAATCGGTCACTTCGCCAAAGAGCGGCCTTGAGATCTCGCGGATCAGCTCGATATCGTCCTTTGGGACAAAGCACTGGAGCACCACCTCCTGGGCGAGCACATGCTTCTGGACAACGTAACCCCCGAGATCCTCGATGAGATCGATCACGATATCGTGCTGGTAAATGCCTCCCTTGTAGGTGACCGGCACCAGCGTCATGGTGTCTCTCCCATCAGTGCAAATTTCTCCCGGACAAGGGCATCGATGTCCTCGGCAAGGGTGTTCTCGCTTGCAACGAACGAGAACTTCTCTGTTGAAAAGCGCTCGCTCTTGAGCCGGAACCCTTCTGGTGAAATGCAGCGGAAGGCGTAGATTAAGTCCTTGAAGAGAGATTCGCTCGGGTCGGCGACTACGATCTCCTCGATCTCCTGTGCACTTGTCGGGATATCGTAGAGGATCACCGTGAACCGGTCCGGCTGCTCTACTTTCTCTTTCCCGAACCGCTCCCAGAAGATCTTCAGCATCGAAGCAAGGTAGGTCTCATCGGAGACAACGAGCGTCATCTTGCCCTCCTGCGGGTTCACGTTTGCGAGGTCCCGGACCCGGACAATGGTCGTGATCCTCTTGAGGGTGCCAACCGCAACAAAGACCGGCACTTTGGGATCAATGAAGATGTGGAGCTTATTGATGACCCTGAGGAGGTTGTGATCGAGCAGGACATCGTTTGCGATCTGCTTGTAGTACTCGGCGCCCAGCGGCTCGGGGCATTCCACCTCAAAGTACTCGATGGCGTTCATCTAATCGTCCTTTATGAATCCCGATGCAAGGAGTGCAGATCCCACGGCGCCGATATACTGCGAGTAGGGCGGCACGACCACCTTGGTCTGGAGGAGCTCGCCCATGGCATGGACGAGTCCTTCGATGAGCGATGTTCCCCCTACCATGATCACCGGCTCCTTGATATCCACTTCCTGCAGCTGCTGTTCGTACACCTGTTCGGCTACCGAGTGACAGGCTGCGGCAGCCACGTCTTCCCGGGTGCTGCCGGCAGCAAGGGCATTGACCAGGCTCTGCGTGCCAAAGACGATACAGTAGCTGTTCATCGGCACCCGTGCGCCAAAGCCTTTCATGGAGAGCGGGCCAAGTTCCGTGATCTCCACGCCGAGCCGCTTTGCGGTCATTTCGAGGAACCGGCCGCTTGCGCCGGCGCAGATGCCGCCCATGGTGAAGACCCCGGGGATCCCGTCCATGACAGAGATCGCCTTGTTGTCCATGCCGCCGATATCGATGACCGTTGCCGGCCCGTGCTGGCGGTCGGCGAGATAGACCGCCCCTTTCGAATTGACCGTCAGCTCTTCCTGGATGAGATCGGCGTTGATCTCTTTTCCCACGAGGAACCGGCCGTATCCGGTTGTCCCTACGGCCTGGATCTCTTCCCGGGTGACCCCCGCTTCGGCAAGGGCGTGGGCGATCACTTCGTTTGCACTTTTTAAGACTTCGGTCGTGGGCTGCCATCCCGTGCCGATTATCTTATTGTCCCGCATTACGACCGCTTTTGTCGTGGCAGAACCCGAGTCAAGACCGAGGGTGAGACCTTTCTGGGTCTCCCGGGCGAGCAGGGCCCGGCGCCTTGCAATGGTCGTGAGCGCCTCCATCCTCGTGAGGAGCGTTCCTGCGGTAGTCCGTTCGGTAAACGAGTAACTGACCACGGGGAGGCGCGAATGTTCGTTGATGTAGCGCCGGAGTTCGTTCCGGACGATTGCCGCCTCGGCGCACCGGAAGCAGGTGGCGATGAAGACCGCGTCGGCCTCCACCCGCCCCTCCACGAGCGCCATGGCCCGGGCAATCGCGAGTTTTAAGTCCGGGCTCTTTACATCCAGCCCGAACTTCTCAAAATCCCGGCGGATATCTTTTAAGGCAACATCCGGGTAGAAGATCTGCCCCCCGACTTCACTTGCAGCAGAATCGATCTCGTGCTGGATACCGGAATACTCCGGCCCGCAGGAGAGCTGCGCAATCCGTACCGGCTGGGTCATTTCGAACCTCCCAGTCCGGTGAGGAACCGCTTGATTGCCGCCACGAACTTCACGCCCTCTTCCTCGTTCTTCGGGTAGTTCAGTTCGAGCCTCGGGATCGGTTTCTGGTGAACGAGAAACTTGATGAGCTCGTTTGTCCGGGCGCATCCCATGCACCCGAACGCGAGATCGGCATCGTTGATGATGATCGCCGCCTCGCACGCCTCGATCATCGGCCCGTAGAGGGACATGCGGCCCCGGACCCCGGCGGGAACCTCGACTGCCGCCCACTTCAATCCTTTCTTGGGTTCTTCAGGAGTGATCTGGAGCGGCGGGGATTCGAGTCCTGCGGTCTGGATGCGTTCGCGGATCGCGGTAGCGGACGAAAGCGGGGTATGCCCGAACCGTGCCACCATGTCGGAGAGGATCAGGCTCGTTGCCGGGTAGATGAATACTTTTGCCATTTCAGGACTCCTGTGCTTCCATGAGGTTCTTGAGTCGGGAGATATCGAGGGATGGATGTTCGAGCGGGTTTTCCGGGGGAGGAACGGTCGCCGCATCGCGGCTGTTGAGCGCTTCGAGGCCGTGTGAGACGAACGGGATTATGGTCATCTCGAATTCCAGGCCATTGTACCCGGGGCGTGCACCGCCGAGATTTGCCCGGCACCTCCGGGCATCACCGGGCGGGAACCCCCGGTCTTTCACGAAGATGTGTGCGGGATCGATTGCACGCAGCCCGGTGACAATACGGTCGACCTCCTCCTCTTTTCCGCTGACAACAAGACCAAAACAGGTCTCCTTGATCATGGCGCCCTGCGAGATCTCGTATCCCCGGATCGCCAGATCCGCCGGCGTGATCTCGTACGATTCCACTACCACGTATTTCGTGACGGAGCCAACGTGGATCGGCGTATAGTCCGTCACTTTCTTACCTCCCTGACATACACGGTCTCCCGCTCCCTGACTTTTTTGAGTTTCCCGGTATCGATGACGCGCCCGATGAGGTTGGTTCCCTCGAACGGCTCGGACGTGGGGCCGAACTCCCGGTTGGCCACGAGGCGCACCCCGACAAGACCCGCCCCCTTGCGGGAATCGTTCGTTATCGCGAGCGTGGCTCCCGGGACCTCGTCTTTTGGCTGGTTCTCCGGAATGATCTTGGTGCCCGGGGCTATGGCCGGCTTGAAGAGGACAGAATCCTCGAACTTGAAGAAGACCGGCATCATGCCGGCATCGTGCTCCTTGAGCCCGGTGAAACGCCGGAAAACCTCGCAGCTGAGCGGGGCGTTAATATCGTCGAGTTCGATATCGATCACCTTCTCGGCCGGGGCGGTTGTTACGGTCACCAGTTTTTCGTTCAGGACATCCAGCGTGTTCCCCGGTTCCTGGGACACCACGATCCGGTCTCCCTCTGTCTTATCGGATTTGAGGGTAACACCCCGGGCCGCCGTGATCTCCTGTGCCTTTGATAAGGAAAGCCCGAGGAGGTCGATCCTCTCCGGCAGGACCCGCACGGACAGGACATCGTGCTCCTTTGCCAGCCTGGCGAGTTCTATGCCGTGGACCACCTGGCCGGTGACGCTGTGGACAAGGCTGCTTGGGACATCCGCCCGGTAGATGTAGACCCCTCCCGCGGATTTCCCGGTAGTCCTCACCGTAACGGTTCCTTCCCGGCGTGGCCGGCGGAACTCTTTTGGCACATCCTCGGCCCCGGCAAGGTGCGGGTCCATGATGTAGGTGCTCGTTGCCCGTCCGGCCACAAACTTCCCGCGCTGGAGTACGAGAAGCATATGTTCGACGCTGCCTGCTGCTTCTGTTGTGATGCGTTCAGGGGAATACCCCTGCGCCATGATCTTAACGTAGGTCACTACCTGCGTCCCGTCCTCGGGCACGAGATTCATGTCCGTAGTAGTAAACGAGCGGCTGGTGTCCGCCCAGCTGATGACCGGTTCGATCTTTGTGATCCGGTCGCCGTTTGTCCACCGGTCGAGAACGGCCCTGCCGCTCACGACTTTGCCGATGACGCCTCCGCTCTCGTCTGCCCCGTGATCAGCAGCATGCCGGCTCTTGGAAAAGAGGATGTAGGAACGCGAGGGCTCGTATCCCCCGCAGCCGAGGATGACGTCGCCCCGCTCGTACACGTGCGCTTTTCTGAGCGGGCGGATCGCGGAAGGGAACGGACCGAATGCGGCAGCGTACCGGTCGCCCCAGTGGAGGGTGAGTTTTTCCACTGTTTCCGGGGATAGAATAAGATCTGCATCCCTGCCACTGATCTCGATGGTAACCTCACCGGCGGTTGTGCTGATCGCAAAGCTCCCGGTTTCGGTCTTCTCCTGGGTTGCGGGCCGGATGATCCCGATTGCACAACCTTTCGGGTGGCCCGGAAGAAGGGACGCAAGCGTAACGCCATCCCCGATCTCCATCCTCACTCCGTCGAGGTGGATCGTGACCATGTCCGACCTCAGGCCTGGGGCTGCTGGCTCATGACCTTCTTCTCTTCCTCGGTCAGGATGGCAAGCACATCCGCGGTCTTCCCGATCTGGACGATCTTGCCGGCCCGCATCAGGGCAAGCCGGTCGCAGATGTCCCGCACGAACTCCATGTCATGGGAGACAACGATGAAGGTTTCGTCCATCTCTTCGCGGGAATGCATGATCGAATGCTTGACATCGATCTTCGTGATGGGGTCCATCGTTCCCGTAGGCTCGTCGAGAATGACGATCCGTGGTTCGCGGATGAGCACCTGCGCAAGGGCGACCCGGTGCCGCTCTCCTTCCGAGAGCTGGGCAGGCATCCGGTCGAGAATTTCCTTGCTCTTCTCTTCCGAGAACCCTGCCATCCTGAGCGTGATGAGGGCCTTTCGCATGGCGAGCTCCTTCGGGAACTCGAGGCCAATGGCATCCGTCAGGTTGTCGAGCACGGTCCGGTGGGGGAAGAGGTCGTACTCCTGGTGCAGGAGACCGATGTAACCGGTGGCCCGGCCCCGCTGCTCGATGCCGGGTTTCGTCATATCGATCCACTCGTCACCGATGCGGACATTGATCTCGCCGCTCGTGGGCTCAACAAGACCTGCAAGAATCCCTGAAAGCGTGGTCTTTCCCGCCCCGCTCTTCCCGATGATACCGAAGATCTCCTTGGTGTAAACCTCGAACGAGACGCCGTTGACCGCTTTCACGACACCCCGGTCAACCGAGATATAGCGTTTGACAAGGTCCCGGGCAACGACCACCTTCTCACCAAGCTCGGCTTCCTCGAACGTCTCGGTGTCATCATACCCTTTCATGAACTCCGTGATGACCTCTTTGGGAGTCCCCATCTTTGCAATACTGCCGTTGACCAGCAGGATCGCCCGGTTGGCCACATCCTCGATGACCTGGGAGAAGTGGGAGGTTACGACCATACCCATATTATTGGTTTTTGCCGCTTCCGTGAGCATCGCGTGGACGACCTTTGCGGTCCCCGGGTCAAGGGTGCCCGTGGGCTCGTCGGCAAACAGCATGAAAGGCTCCTTTGCAAGCTGGCGGGCCAGCACCACCCGCTGCTTCTCCCCGCCCGACAGGTCGCGGGCAATGTGCATCATCCGGTGCGAGAGCCGGACCTGGTCGATGAGGTCGGCAGCCCGGCCAATGGCTTTCTCCTGCGGATAGTTGATGTCGTCAAGGGCGTGAAGGACGTTCTCGATGACGCGGTCGTCGCCATAGAGCGCAAAGGTCCGCTGGAACATGATAGCGGTTCTCCGCATGAGACTCCGCTTGAGTTCCTCGTTCTTCTCGTTCCAGAGATCCACGTCGAGAGGAGCGAGCATGGCGCCGCAATGGGGGCATGCTTTCCCCGCAGAACTGGCAACGTCCATGTAATCGCATTTGGGACAGGCAGCAACATGGTAGATGACCCGGCCGCTCGTGGGAGGCTGTTCCACTCCGCGGATGAGGTGCATCAGGACCGTCTTTCCCGCCCCGCTCCTGCCAATAATCCCCAGGATCTCTCCTTCGGCAATCTCAAAAGAGATATCTTTGAGTACCCTCTCGCCATCAAAATCCATGCAGAGGTTGTCGACCGTGATCAATGGAGCCTTCATAGTACTCTTGTACCTAATGTGACAGAAGTCGCATATTACCTTTTATATGATGCACGACTCCCGTCACGATCGCAAATTCTTCTGGCACCGCAGCAGGTCTTCAACCAGTGTCACGACCTCGCCGACATTCTGCACAACATAGTCCGCTTCCTTGTAAAGCTCATCGGGACGATCACCCGGCTGCTGGACGGTCAGGATGGCGATATCGGCGTTCCGCATGGCACAGAGGTCGTTGATCCCGTCCCCGACCATGATGACCTTGTCATATTCCTGCCGGAGATCGTTTACGATCTGTGCTTTCACGGTCGGCGTCGCCACGCCATTGACCCGGTCGCGGGGGATCCCGAGATGGTCTGCCATCCTCTCGAGTTTGGTGACCCGGTCCCCGGATGCGATGAATGCCGGCACGCCCATGCGGTGGAGGGCGGTGATTGCTTCCTTGGCACCATCGAACGGCCAGCCCCCGGCCGTGATCGTGAACTCGATGCCTTTCTGGGCCATGTTGATGATTGCCCCGGAATTGAGCGTCACCACGGATTCCTGTTTGCAGACGGTCCAGACATTCCGTATGCATTCCTGGAGATCCTGCACCTTCACCCTCTTATCGGTATAGAGCACGTCGCCTATCTCTTCGGCTGTCGTGATCTTCCGCGTACAGCTGACCCCAAAGCCGATATTGTGCTCCACGAGATAATCCGACAGGAGCCGGTCCTCCGGCGTTGCCATGAGATCCATGGAATGGACGGGCAGGACAATGAGGACCCGGTCCTGCGAGCTGAAGGTGAGGGTGGTCGTCTCCACGCCCGGGAGAAGTTTTTTGTTGCAGATATCCTTTGCAACCCGGTAGGTGTTCAGGAGCGTTCCGGCACTGTCGAAAACTACGGCTACGGACATAGGGTCACCCGGTAAGAAACTCTTTTGTGCTTCGCTAAGGCATTCAATGATTGAAGCTGATGATCGTAACTGATACTGCAGAGAAGATAAAGAGCATGGAGATCCGGGGTGCCGGCAGGATCGCCCGTGCGGCTGCTGAAGCCCTCCGGGACCATGCCCTTTCCATACAGCCCCCGTACACTGCGGCATTCCAGCAGGAGATGGAGCGGGCTGCATCAATCCTTGTCGCCACCCGGCCGACCGCTGTCTCGCTCCCGAACGCGGTCCACATGGTCATGAACGGGATCGGGGAGGCCAAGACCGTGGACGAGGCCCGTTCCGGCGTTGTCCAGCGCGCCGAACACTTTATCCAGTCCTCGCAGCACGCGGTGGAGAAGATCGCAGAGTTCGGGGCCCGGCATATCCGCGACGGGGACAAGATCCTCACGCACTGTAACTCGGAGGTTGCGCTCGGGTGTATCATCGAAGCGCACAGGAGCGGCAAAGAGATCGAGGTCTTTGCCACCGAAGTGCGCCCGAGAAACCAGGGGCTCATCACCATCCGGACCCTGAACGATGCCGGTATAAAAACCAACTTCATTGTCGATTCAGCAGTCCGGTCCTTCATCAACGAGATCGATCTCGTGGTGGTCGGGGCCGATGCGGTCACGGTTAACGGGGCTGTCGTGAACAAGATCGGGACCTCGCAGGTGGCCCATACGGCAAAAGAGGCGCGGGTGAACATGATCGTGGCTGCCGAAACGTACAAGTTCGCCCCGAAGACGGTGGTTGGCGATCTGATCACGATCGAGGAACGGCCCTCGTCAGAGGTGCTGTCAGATGAGATTGCAAAGACCCTTCCTCATGTTACTGTGCGGAATCCGGCGTTCGACGTGACACCTGCGGAATATATCGATCTCATCGTTACGGAACAGGGAGCGATCCCGCCACAGATGGCATACATCATCATCCGGGAGTATCTGGGGTGGGATATTGCGGAGTTCCACTGAGCCATGGGGTTCCCGTTTGGAGTTCACGGTGAAGATGGGAGTCAATAACCGATAAGATATCATGGCCATCAGCATTGAAAACTTTCGAACCGACCGTATCGTCCTGCGTGAATTCAGGATGTCCGATGTATGGGAAGGTCCGATACACAGCAGGTTGCAGTGATAGCCCAGCACCCGAAATGCAAGAGAATTCAGAAACGCCGTAAAAGCGCTTATCGCAATGGCGGTAAAACTCATCAGACCCGATGAGAAAACCCACGAACGCGAAACCTATACGCTCGCCGTAACTCAGCCATCTCATCCGGAAAAGATCATCGGATATTTTTTCCTCAACGGAATCAATGAGACCAGAGGAGAGTATCGCGATATCGGTTTTTCCATATCCCTCAAAAAAATAAATCCCGGAAGAGACCATCTATACGCATGCAGGAAGAGAAACCCATAAAAAAGACCGTTCCTTTTTCCAAGCACCAGATCGAGGAGCTTGAAACGAGGTACCCGACACCGTTCCATATCTATGACGAGGAGTCGATCCGTGAAGGATCGCGTCGGCTTTACAAGGCATTCTCGTGGGTCAAGGGTCCTGACGGAAAAGACGGTGGGTTCAAGAATTTCTTCGCGGTCAAGGCCCTTCCCAACCCGTACATCCTTCGTATACTGAAGGAAGAGGGCATGGGTGCGGACTGCAGCTCGCTTCCGGAGCTCCTGCTGGCCAACGCAACCGGGATAAAAGGGGAGGAGATCATGTTTACCTCCAACGATACACCGGCAGAGGAGTTCGTGGAGGCAAAAAAACTCGGTGCAATCATCAATCTTGACGATATCACCCATATCGACTTCCTGGAAAAGACCGCGGGTATCCCCGAACTTCTCTGCTTCCGCTACAACCCCGGGGAGGAATATAGTCACGGTAACCCGATCATCGGAAACCCGGGCGAAGCGAAATACGGGCTTACGCACGATCAGATCCTCAAAGCGTACAAAATTGCACAACAGAAAGGTGCAAAGCGGTTCGGCCTGCATGCCATGATCGTGTCCAACCAGCGCGGGGAGGATATCCTCGCCGATGCAGCCCGGCTGCTCTTCAACCTTGCCGTTGAGATCCATGAGAAGACCGGCATCCGGCTTGAGTTCATCAACCTCGGCGGGGGTATAGGCATTCCTTATGCGCCGGCCGATCACCAGGTAAATGTCGAGGATTATGCACGCAAAGTGCACGAGGTCTATAAGGAGATCATTGTTGAAAACGGTCTTGCACCGATACGCATTGTTATGGAAAGCGGCAGGGCCGTGACCGGACCCTACGGCTACCTTGTCTCACGTGTACGCCATGTTACGCAGAAACACCGGGCATATGTCGGTCTCGACGCATGTATGGCAAACCTCATGCGCCCCGCCCTTTACGGTGCTATTCACCAGATTACAGTTCTTGGAAAGGAAAACCGTCCCCTGGACCATGTATACGATGTGACCGGCAGCTTATGCGAGAACAACGACAAGTTCGCAATACAGCGGCCCCTCCCGAAAGTCGAGCCCGGCGATCTTATGGTCATACACGATACGGGAGCGCACGGTCACGCGATGGGGTTCAACTACAACGGCAAGCTCCGGTCAGCCGAGTTCCTGATGCAGGCCGGCGGGAAATTCAAGCTTATCAGGAGGGCAGAGACAGTGAACGATTATTTTGCCACCCTGGACTTCGAAGGATCGGATTTCTCCGGGTTTGCACGGGAGAAAGCACCCTCAGCTGTCAAGGCTAAAAGTAAGAACCGGTAAGGGCAAACGCAGGTTAAACCTGTATTATTCCTTTTTTTAAAAGCCTATGTGGCTTTCAAAAACCGATGCCTTTATCGAACGGCAGAACTCTCAACGGTTTAATAGCAGAGCGCCGCTCGTGAAGTAACAGGGTATGGCTGAAATTTTGGAAATTCATTTCACCAATCTGCAAGAGAATGGTGATGACTTCATCGTCATCGACGAATGGGAACCTGTTATCATCCCCGAGAATATGAAAGGCCAGTTCGCGGCCATCCACTGTGACCGGCGGGTCGATCCCGGTCTGATCATCCCAGACCCGGACTCTTTTTTAATTCAGAATTGATTATTCACCCGGTTATCCGGAGATCCCTTCGAACCCCTGGCGCTCCAGCACAAGGCCGATGGTTGCTGCGAGCGTCATCAGGATCTCTATCTCGGCATCCGCCCAGTCATGCTCCGCGTGCAGGATGCTGCACCCGATGAAGCCCCAGTAGGATCCCTTGAGATGGATCGGCACGATGAGGATGGATTGTATCCCCATCAGGATCATCATCTCCCGTTCAGGAGGGTCGAACCGGCTCCGTGGCCCGGCAATCCAGGTTCCCGAAGCAAGGCGCTCCGACCATTGCACGGGAAAGAGGCTGCTGCAGTCCCTGTTATAACCGGGATCCCGTGCCGGATCTTTTGTCCACCGGACCTTCCGTTCTGCAATATGCGTGCCATTCGCCGGATCCTGGTGGTCCTGGTAAATATATGCCACATCTGCATCAACCGCTTCGCCCATGGTTGCGAGCACGCGGGGGAGCGGATTCTTGATCCTGCCCGTGAGCAGGAATCCCGACGCTGTCCCGAACGCGTGGAGGACCCGGTCGCGGCGGCGGGCAGTCTCTTCGGATTGTTTGCGGGCCGTGATGTCCCGCGATATACTCATGAACTCCCTGACCTTCCCCGTCTTCTCGTCACGGATTACGTTGATCATGGACTCAAACCAGAGATACCTCCCGTCCTTGTGCCGGAAACGGAACATGGTCGTAGCATTGCTGGTGTTGTTACCCACGATCGTGTGCAGTTCATCCTGCACCCGGGCGATATCCCCGGGATGGACCAGGGCCAGAAGGGAGAATCCGACAGATTCTTCGATGGAATACCCGAGGATGGGGGTCACCGATGGCGAGACGTACGTGCAGATACAGGTGGGCGTCAGGAGTGTGATGATGTCGAGGGAGTTGTCGACAATGAAACGGTACTGCCGCTCCCGTTCCCGGAGATCGGCCTGGGTCTTTTTCTGGGCCGTGATGTCGAGGGAGGCGAACGTGAGCCCGGAGCCGGGATCCTCCGGGTCCAGGTAGGTTGAACTGAGCAGGATAGTGATGATGGTCCCGTCTTTTCTTCTCCACCGCGTTTCCACGATCCCGGATCCCCTCTCTTCCATCTGCCGGTATTTTTCCTTCCCGACGTACTCGAAGTCCTCCGCGGTCGGGTACAGGATCCGTGCTGACTTCCCGATGATCTCATGGGGAAGGTATCCTGTAATCTCCGAGAACCGGTCGTTCACTTCCAGGAAGATCCGATCCCTGACAATGCCGATTCCCGCCGGTGCCGCTCCAAGGAGGCTGCGAAGCCGCTTCTCGCTCTCCCGTAGGGCTTTTTCCGCCTGCCTGCTTTCGGTGATGTCCTCATACGTTCCAAGAATCCCGATCACGTTCCCGTCGCGGTCGCGCAGGGGAGCCTTGCTTGTCCGGAGCCATGCCTGGCTCCCGTCTTTGCGGATCTGCGGCTCTTCGAAATTGAGCTTGGGCCTGCCGGTCTCCATGACTTCCCGGTCGTCAGAACGGTACTGGTCGGCGGTTGCCAATGAGGGAAGTTCATAATCGGTTTTCCCGATTATCCCGGCCGGTTCCTTGCAGCCTGCATCGATGGCCAGGGTCCGGTTGCACCCGAGAAACACCAGGTTTTTGTCCTTCCAGAACACTCTTGCCGGGACCGTATCGAGCACCAGCTGGAGCATCTGACGGGAACTGAAAAGTGCCTCTTCTGCGTGTTTGCGCTCGGTGATGTCCCTTGAGATGCCGAGCACGGACTGGACAATCCCGCTCTTGTCCGTCAGGGGCACGAGAACGTGATCGAACCATCGCGGAACATTGTCCTGGGAAAGCGGGCCTTCGCTCCTGATCATCATCCCTGTCCGGAAGACCCGCTCAAGCTGCTCCCGCTGGATCCGGCTGACCTTCTCCGGGATAAAAGCATGCCGGGGTTTGCCAACCAGTTCATCGACCCTGTTGCCAAGGAATGCCGCTGCAAAACTGTTGACATATTCTATGGTATCGTCCCTGCCTATGACGAAGATCAGGTCGTGCGAAGCCTCGGCAAGAATCCGGTACTGGTTCTCGCTCCTGCGGAGCCGCTCCTCGTCCTGTTTCCGGCTGGTGATATCCTCCAGAAGAGCAGACACGCCTTTCTGGCCGTCCGCATTGACGATGGGGACAACCCGGCACAAGAAGATCCTGCCCAGTGCGGGGACTTCAAGTTCTCCGTGGTACTCTGCCCCGGCTGCTCCCTCCCTGAGACGGGAGAGAACCCGGGGATACGCGGTATCGAGTACCTGGGGAATCACGGTATATTCGATATTTTTTCCGAGGACCTCCTTGCAGGTTACGCCGAGCAGGCGTTCTAACGGGGTGTTGAGGTAGATGATCCGCAGGCTGCTGTCCAGCTGCATGACACATTCCGAGGAGATGGAAAGGACCGACGAGACCGGGAGCCGTTCTGAAATGGAGTAGATCTTTGCCATCCCGAAGTGGCGCATCTCCACCTGCCCGGAGACGAGCAGGCTCTCAAGGTACCGCCCGGCCGTGTTCCGGTTGATGCTGCTGCTCTTCACGATATCCGTGATACTGAGCCCCTGCGGATTTTTCTCGAGCAGATCCTTGATCTGTGCGGTGATCTCCCTGGAGAGCGCCATCTGGTCCTCAATAAGCTGGTCCCTGATGATATACCAGTAAAAATATTAATATTTTGCACCGGCAGGCCGGTTGCCTCAGGTCAGGGGCGCGACCTGATGCCGCTTTCCGTGATCTCGTACTCGAATGTGGCTCCTTCCGGGCGGGAGCGGTGCTTGACGAGCCGGGCCCGGCGCTGGCCTGGGCTCTCGGCTTTTTCGAGCCGGATTATCACTTTTGAGATGTGTTCGAGTGCATAGCCCCCGAGGCCGTACCAGGTGTTCCGGTTCGTGTCCATGTACACCTGGTTGGTGATGATGACCGGGATCTCGTACCGTTTGGCATAGCCGAGAAGGTGGATCATCTGTTTTGTCAGGGACTGGATTGCATCCCTGCCCTTTTCGAGATCGGTGCGGTAGAGGGCGGTGGCCGAGTCCATGATGAGGAGACGGGGCTTGTGGACTTTGAGCACCTTCTCCGCTTCGGAAATCACGATTGCCTGGTGCTCGAAGTCGAGGGGTTCGAAGAGGAAGAGGCGGTCGGCGATCTTCTCGGTGTCCTCCCCGGCGATCTGGCGGAACCGCTCTATGGAGAATCCTTCGGAATCGATGTACACGACCGGGTGGCCGGCCCGCAGGGTGGCGACGGCGGCAATGAGGCAGAGCGTGCTCTTGCCGCTCGCGGGTTCGCCGTAGAGCTGGGTGATGGTCCGGGCTTCGAGCCCTCCGCCGAGAAGGTTGTCGAGCGCCGGATCGCCGCTGGTCTGCCGCTCGGTTTTCATGCGTCACCGGGTTTCTGTTGTTCTGCCATGCTGTCAGGAATGCTGGGATGTCCTAGGTGATGGTCTTTGCGATAGGGTCGGGAATGTGGCTTTCCCGTTATTGCCAGAGGTGTGCTTCCGAGTGGTGGCAGCAGGATCCGGCCCTGCGGAAGACCCGGGTATCTGATAATTATTTTCGCACCCGTTCCCACGCTTTCTCCTCGACTGTCCGGAGCACGTCCCGGACCGGCAGCCCGATCTCTGCGGCAAAGGCCCGGGCCGGTTCGAACTCTGCCTTGAGGGTGTACACCGAACCGTGCATCCACCCGCATTTCACGGGCAGGTTCCGGTGTTTCCCGGCAAGTTCGATCCCGATCACCTCGACCGTACGCTCCGCGATGAAGCGGTGGACGGCAGGAATGCAGCGGATCCCAAGCGTGCCCAGTTCCCTGGCCATGAGTTCGGCAAGACTGACGCTGGTCTCCGGCAGGCTGATCACCCGGATAAGGAATCCCGGGCGCCCTTTTTTCATGATGATGGGCGTGGCGCTGGCATCGCGGGCCCCGGCTTCCATGAAGCGTGCGATGGCGCAGGCGATCACCTCCCCGCTGACATCGTCGATATTTGTTTCAAGGAGATCAACGGTATCCTCCGGTAGTCCGCCATTAGAACCGCCATCCGTGGTCTCGACAACCATTGCCCGGAGTACATTGGGGGTGTGCTTCGGGTCGCGGGTGCCTGCCCCGTACCCGGTGGCGGTGATGGTATAGGCCGGCAGGTTGTCGATTGCCATTGTGGCAAATTCCGAAAGGAGTGCGGCGCCGGTCGGCGTGCAGAGTTCTCCGGTATGGATGCCGGAGATCGTGGCAAGCCGGGAATGTTTAAGGATTGCAGCCGTCGCCGGTGCAGGAATCGGGAAGGTGCCGTGGGAACCGGTGCCGGTGCCATGCCCGAGCGTGACCGGCAGGATCCGGATCCCGTCGACCGCGAGCGTATGGAGGGCAGTGCAGGCCCCGATGATATCCGCAATCGCGTCATCGGCCCCGACTTCGTGGAAGTGGACGTGGTGACCGTGGACTTCCTCCTCCGCAGCATTGATCCGCCGGAATACCCTGCGGGCCATGGCGAGCGCCGGTGCCGGGACATGAGGAGCCGCATCGTCGAGCCGTTTTTCCACGTCAGCAAGTGTCCGGTGGGCCGGTGTCGACCGGGTGTCCACCTTGAGGGCCTGGATCCCGGCCCGGGTGACCCGGGTGATAGCGGGCTCTGCTACCACGGCCTGCATGGCCTGCACGACCACCGCCCGGTCAGCCCCGCAGTCGAGCAGGGATCCGGTGATCATATCGCCCGCTGCACCGCTGAAGGGATCAAGGATGAGGACTCGCATTGACAGTACTTATAAATCCCTGCGTATATGACCTTTAAGGTAATGCCTGAAGTGCAATTGAGGGTGGATTCCGCGTATCCCGGCGATCAGGGTGGCGGAAAGGCCCGGCTTGACCCAGAGACAATGCTGCTTCTCAAGATCTCGCCCGGCGATCTGGTCGTAATCGAAGGAAAACGCAGGACGGTAGCGAAGGTCTGGCGGTCGCTTGTCGAGGACTGGAACCAGCGCAAGATCCGGATCGACAACTTCACCCGGCAGAATGCCGGCGTCAGTATCGGGGATACGGTAAAAGTTTCGAAGATCACGGATGAGATCGAGGCAAAACGGGTCGTGCTCGCACCCCCCGAGGATCTGCCCAAGAAGATCCCGATAGCCAACAACCCGCACGTGGTCAACGGGCTCATCGACTTCCCGGTGGTCAAGAACGATACCATTCCGATCATGCTCGGGCTGCCGTTCATCCAGCCGCAGATCGTAGGGTTCAAAGTCATCGAGGTCGAGCCCGAGGAAGCGGTCATCATCACCAAGAACACCGCGATCGAGTTCTCCGATAAGCCGGCAGCGGGCTTTGAAGGGGTCAAGCGCTTCAGTTACGAGGACATCGGCGGACTCAAGGACGAGCTCCAGCGCCTCCGCGAGACAATCGAGCTCCCGCTCCGGCACCCCGAGCTCTTCCAGAAGCTCGGGATCGAGCCGCCCAAGGGCGTCCTCCTCTACGGTCCGCCCGGGACGGGCAAGACCCTGATCGCAAAGGCGGTGGCAAGCGAGAGCGGTGCGCACTTCATCTCGATTGCCGGCCCCGAGGTCATCTCGAAATATTACGGCGAGAGCGAGCAGCGGCTTCGCGAAGTTTTCGAGGAAGCGAGGGAGAATGCCCCCTCCATTATATTCATCGATGAACTGGACTCCATTGCCCCCCGGCGGGAAGAAGTGACCGGGGAAGTTGAGCGCCGGGTCGTGGCCCAGCTCCTCACCATGATGGATGGCCTCGAAGAACGCGGACAGGTCGTGGTCATCGGCGCCACGAACCGGGTCGATGCAATCGATGCTGCCCTCAGAAGGCCCGGACGGTTCGACCGTGAGATCGAGATCGGTGTCCCGAGCGAACCCGACCGGATCGAGATCATGAAGATCCACACCCGGGGCATGCCGCTCTCGGAGGATGTCAGCCTTGACGTGCTCGCCCAGCAGACCCACGGGTTTGTCGGGGCAGATCTCGCCGCACTCGCCCGCGAAGCAGCGATCCGTGCCCTGCGCCGGTACCTGCCCGACCTGGATCTCGATGCCGAAGAGATCCCGGCGGAAGTGCTGGACAACCTCAAGGTGTACGCAAGCGACTTCCGGAGCGCCCAGCGCGATGTCGGCCCGAGCGCGATGCGGGAAGTCATGCTCGAAGTCTCGCACGTGAAATGGGAGAATGTTGGCGGCCTCGAATCGGCCAAGACAGAGGTCCGCGAAGCCATCGAGCTCCCGCTGACCGACCGGCAGAAATTCGAGGACCTCGGGATCGAGCCCCCGCGTGGCATCCTCCTCTACGGCCCGCCCGGTACAGGAAAGACGCTCATCGCGAAAGCCGTTGCAAGCGAAAGCGGCGCCAACTTCATCCCGGTGAGGGGTCCCCAGCTCCTCTCCAAGTGGGTGGGCGAGAGCGAGCGGGCAGTCCGCGAGGTCTTCAAGAAGGCCCGGCAGGTCTCTCCCTCGATCATCTTCTTCGACGAGATCGATGCCCTTGCCCCGGCCCGCGGGACAAGCAGCGACTCGCACGTCAGCGACAACGTGCTCAACCAGATTCTTACGGAAATGGATGGTCTCGAAGAGCTCAAGGACGTCGTGGTCATGGGTGCGACCAACCGCCCGGACATCGTAGACCCGGCGCTCCTCCGGGCCGGCCGGTTCGACCGCCTGGTCTACATCGGCGAACCCACGCTCGAAGACCGCAGGAAGATCATCGGCATCCACACCCGGTTCATGCCGGTCGAGGGTTCTGCGCTTGAGGAGATTGTCAGGCTGACAGAGCGGTACTCCGAAGACAGCATGGGCGAACTTGCCGAGAAACTCGGCAAAGACAAAAAAATAACTGCCGATGACCTCAGGGCTCTCGTTACTCCGGCAGCGGAAGACAGCACCGGCCTGCCCGTTGGCTCGCGCCGGAAACGGCTGGTCGAGCTCTTTGCCGAGAAGAACCTCGTGTTTGCCGATCCCGCACGCGACAGTCTCGCGTCTGCTCTTGCCGCCGAGACTGAAGGTTTTGTGGGCTCAGACCTCGAAGCCCTCTGCCGGGAAGCCGGCATGCTCGCCCTCCGGGATAACGTTTCTGTCGTCACCCGTCAGCATTTTGCCGATGCGCAGAAGAAGGTCCATCCGACCATGAACGAGAACCTGCGGGACTATTACACCAAGATCCAGCAGTTCTTCAAAGGCGGGCTCCCGAAGAAAGTCCAGCCGCTCGAATACCAGTAACCTCTTTCACTCTTTTTTTTATCCGCTCGCAAGCATCAGGACGCCAATGAGCACCATCAGTCCGGCAAAGATGATCTGCAAATTCCTGCCCGGGCAGCTGTGAGCACATCGCACCCCCAGCCGGGCGAGCGGGATGGTAGTGACAGCAAGGATCGCAAACGTGACAAGATCAACGTACCCGATTGAGTACGGTGGCAACCCTGCAACCCCGATGCCATTGATGACATACGCAATAACGGCCCCTGCCGCAGAGAAGATGAGACAGGCTGACGAGGTCCCGACCGCCCGGTGGATCGGGTAGCCAAGAAAGATGATGAGAATCGGTACAAGCAGGGCACCGCCGCCAAGCCCGGTCAATCCCGATAAGATGCCGATAACAAATCCGATCAACAGATACTGGGCTGCCGATCCCCGATGTTCGCAGGTCGGGCATTCCCGGAGGTTCCAGACCATACGGATCGCCATGATGAGAATGAAGATGGCAAAAAACAGCCGGAGGATGCTGCCCGGGATATGGGAAGCAGCCATCCCGCCGGTAATGCCGCCGAAGATGGCGGCACAACCCATCGGAATGGCAGCCTTCCAGTCCACAGCCCCGTGACGGTGATGCCCGAGGGCCCCGCTTACCATTGTCGGGATGATGACCGCCAGCGATGTGCCAAAAGCAAGACGGGTGGCAAGCGTACTGTCCATCCCGCCCGCAGTATACAGCCAGAACTGGACGGGGGTCATCAGGGCACCGCCCCCGACCCCAAAGAGCCCGGATACCGTACCGGTTACAATTCCTGTCAGGAAAAGACAGGCAAACTGGATGAGGGATTCCATCTGGAGGCTCCGGAAATCTTCTGCACAGTTATTATGTGCCGGGCATAAAATATCCTAACGGAGAACCAGAATGGGACCATCTGCACTGCTCATCATCGATATGCAGAACGATTTCGTACTCGAAGGAAAGCCGCTGAGGGTTGCCGGGGCCTCTGCGGTAATACCAAAAATCCAGTCTGTACTGGCCGGGTTCAGGAACCGGAACCTCCCGGTCTTCCACATCGTGCGGGTGCACCGGAAGGATGGGTCTGACGTGGAGATCATCCGCCGGGATCTCTTCGCGAAAGCGCCGTTTGCGGTAGAGGGGACACCGGGAGCAGCCGTCATCGATGAACTGGCACCGCGTCCTGGTGAACATATCCTGAAAAAAACCCGGATGAGCGCATTTACCGGAACAGAGCTTGACCTGATGCTCCGGACCCTTGGCGTCACGACCCTGGTTGTCTGTGGGATCCAGACGCCGAACTGTATCCGCACAACCGTCTTTGACGGCATTGCCCACAATTACCCGGTGGTGCTGGTCGATGACGCGACCGGGGCTGCGTCCGATGAGATCCATCAGGCCAATGTCCGGGACATGCAGAATATCGGGGTGCGGGTCGTGAATGCAGCGGATGTTTCCGGTATCCTTACATGGTGATCGGTTCCGCTCCCCAGCCTACGGGATTGCCTCGATTCCGCCCGATCTTTTTTGGAATATCGGGGAGCAAAAAGTTACTGGCGCCGGATATATTCCCGGAGCAGCCAGATGCCGACCGTGATGACGACAATATAATAGATCGCGGATGCGACCGGCACGAACTGATCGGAAACCCATGTCCTGATCAGGTCCTGGATCGTGAAATAGAGCTGGAATGCTGCGATCAGGACAAAGAGCCCGACGATCATGTACACAATCCCGAGCCAGTCATTGCCCGGTCTCTTCTCTGTGGATTTTGGATCTTTTACCATGGGAGTCTCCCCTGCATGAACGATGTTCGGATTTGCCGGATCCTGCGGGGCACCGTTTTCACCGGTCATGTCCGCCGCCCCCTCAGGTGCACGAGCACGGCAAGGAAACCAAGAGCAACAAAGACGAGCGGTGCAGCAAAGCCCGGGGATTTCATTGTCGTGTAGGGTGCCGGGGACGCTCCTGCCGAACCGGAGTCCTGCACGAACTTCGAGGTCTCGATCTGTTTTGTCACGAACTGGGTGTTCTTGTCCACCTGCATCCCGGGCCGGAGCCGGACATTTCCTTCGCCCCGCTTGACGATCGTATCGTTCTTCCAGACCAGCACCTCAACAACATAGTTGTACTGGTCGGGAACCGAGAGGGTGACGCTGGAAACCCGGGTGGCGTCCGGAAGGATGCTGCCGACCGTTGCCCGCTGCTTGTCGGCGAGAAGCCGGGCATCCTCCTCCTTTGCCTTGACCTCGATCTCGAACGGGCCGCTTGCTGCATGATAGTCATTGGTGAAGTAGACATCCGTCTGGATATTCACCCGGTCGCCCGTCACTTTCTTTACCAGGAAGTCGATGTCGGAGATGGAAAGGCCGGTCTGCTGGTTATCGGGAGTGAGACGTTCCAGGTTATACACGGTAATCTCACCATGTCCCTTGCGCTGGCCGTTCTCAAGGACCGTGCTGACCAGGCGGTACGAGCCTTTCCGGGGCAGGACGAGGGTCTGCGAGACCGATCCCGATCCCCGGATACCAAGGAAACCGGCATCGTTTGTCTGCTCTGCAACAACGAGACCGCTTGTGGTGTCGTATGCCCTGATCTGGACGCGGGAGATCCCGGAGGAGACCCCGTAGGTGTTCTGGATGTCGGATGTCACGTTCAGGGTGACATCGCCACCCGTGACGTTCTGGGCGCCGACCGTGATGCCGGTGACCGCCACCGAGCTGTCCTTGAGGCAGCCGGCGCTCAGTGCCAGGATACCGAGGCAGAGAATGATAAGAACCGGCAGTGCCGCCGGAGGAAATTTCAGGGTCATGAATATCTGTCCAACAGTATATCGTGTATTTTTATTTATGGATAAAGTCGCCGGTAAGTGAAAAAAACGTTTCAGTTATTCCGGAACGGGTTTTTTATGTGCCGGGTCTTCCGTTGCAGGATGGTAAATCCGGATCGGTTCACCTGCCTCATCCGGCGGGAGGCGTCCCGGGTGAGTTGTAGTTGGCAAAGAGAAAAGCAATCGCTTATAGGTTTCATGGTTGACCACACTGCATGCAGTATCCCGTGGCCGGTTCTTTTCTCCTGCTCGCGGCCCTCATTGCAGCGCTCGCGGTACTCCCCGGGGTTATGTCTGCACAGGACCCGGGCCCCGCCACGGGTGCTGAAGGTGCGTACCTGCCGCTTACCAATGGGACTGCCGCCGCCCCGTCCCCGCTCGCAACACTGCCACCGGGCGTGACCCTCCCGGCCATTGCCGACGACCACCGGACCGGCACGATCAGCAGGACGTACTTCTTTGCCTTTGGGACGGAGAACGTAACCCTCGTCTCAAACGTCAGCTCGGCTGCCTATCACGGGGCCAAAAAAGGGGACAAGTTTGCCGTTGCCCCGCCCGGGATCGCGATAGAATCCTTAATCCCGGACTATTTCCGGGCGTTCATCGATGATCCGCACCAGGACCGGTTTTTCCAGGACCTCCTGGCGGGTTTCCGGTCGATCCGCGACCAGGGCCATTATTCGGACGACGAGTATCTCGAGCTGATGACGGTGTTTGTCCAGGATATCCCGTACGATACTGATGCGGGTATCCACCCGGACAACCCGGCCCGGTTCCCGGTCGAGATCTTTGTCGAGGGGACCGGCGACTGCGATGACAAGAGCCTGCTCCTCGCCGGCCTGCTCTCGCGGGAAGGGTACGACGTGGCGCTCCTCTTCTTTGCTCCCGAACACCACATGGCAATCGGGGTCCGGAACGCAAGTCACCCGTTCCGCAATACCGGCTACATGTATGTCGAGACCACGCACCTGTCGCTGGTGGGAGAAGTGCCCGAGAACCTCAACCTCTCCCAGAAATACAAGGAGACCGAAGAACCGGTCTTCATCACCGTGCTCAACAGCACGCCGGTTGTTATCCCGGTAGGCAGCGGAACGAGGCAATACACGGGTGCGGGTGAGACAGGATACATCCTTTCCCAGAAGCAGGTGTCCGATGAAAAGATCCTCTCCCTTCGACAGCAGGTGAACGGCACTCTTGAGAATACGACCGCTAACCAGACGCTTGTCGCGGACTACAACCGCTACGCGGAGATTCACAATTACATTGTCCGGCACCGGTACGACCGGGCCGGCACCTATCGTTATCTCCGGTCCCTTGAGCCGGCCCCTGCCACTCCGCGCCCGGTAGTAACGGCAGCTGCCTGCCCGTGGCCGGGATTTGCATGGAATTTTTCCGGGAGCCGCATAATCCCGGGACTCTGCTCCTGAAATGAATACAGCCGATGCCGGCACTACCCCCGGCCCGGCGGGAGGCCGTGCATATGAGATCCTCAAAAGTGGTTGCTCATGCGTGCGAAGGCAGCCCGGCCCCGGTTGCACGCGATCGGGAACGATCCCGGGTTTTCCGAGGGTCTCCGGTTTACGCTCTTAAAAATGAATCCGGTGGGAATACCGCACCGTGTTTTTCCGCAGGTTCCTAAAAAAAATTACTCGCAGTAGATATCGTTTGCCCACTCCTCGATAATTCTCTTGGGGGGCTTTCCGCCGCGCCGGTGGTGATGCTGGGTGGCTGCCGACCGGTCCTGCTCGGTTTCCTCGTCATCGATATCGGCTTCCTTCCCCGTGGCTTCCGGTGGTTTTGCCTGCGCCGGTCTCTGGGGCTGGTCACTGCGGGGATGATCCCGGCGCCCGCCCGGGTGCCGGCCCCGGTCCCGCCGGTCGTTCCGCCGCTGTCCCTGGGGATTCTGCCCCTGTCGGGGCTGGCTTACGGGGGTCTGGGGCTCTTTTCTCTCTTCTTCCATAACTGTCAGACTGATCAATCGGGGCAGGAACCACAAATAGTTTGGCATGGCCGGTGCAGGAAACCCGGAAAAAATCTCCGGAAACCCGGTTTACGGGCCCCGGTAATGAACACCTATATACATCAACGTCCAATTTTGTAAACAAAACGCCGTGCCCGCATGTCCAACGTCACCACCCTCCTCGATGCGAAGAGTGTTCCCGAAGCAAAGGCAGCGCTTGTCTGCCCGACCCGGAACGAAACCTACAGCTACAAAAAACTCCGGGAGGAGATGAACCGGATCGGTCTTGGCCTCCTCTCCCTTGGCGTGAAAAAAGGCGACCGGGTCTGCATCTATCTCGACAGTTCACCGGAATATTTGATCAGCTACTTTGCGATCTGGCGGATCGGTGCGGTTGCCGTCCCGACCAATATCGTGTACCGTGGCGAGGAACTGCTGCACGTGATCAACGATGCTGGTGCCTGTGCAGCCATAACCGACCAGAGCGGCGTGGACGTGATCGCCGGTATCCGAAAGCAGGCCCCGACCCTCGCCCACGTCATCTGCACCGGTGGATCCTGTGGCGGATCGACTGCCTGGGACTCGTTCCCGCCGGCTCCACTGGATATGCGGGCGGTCAACTGCTCGACCGAGGATCTCTGCCATATCCAGTACACCGCAGGAACCACCGGTAAACCCAAGGGGGCCATGCTCACCCACGGCAACTGGATGACGGCTCTCGATACCGAACGCGACGCCCTCCGGCTCCGGCCGGTCGATGTTTATCTCGGCATCTACCCGATGGGCCACGTGGGCCTCTCGTGGGGTCTCTCGGTGATCCGGGCCGGCGGCACGTACGTGATGATGGAGCGGTTCGATCCCGAATCGTATCTCTCGCTTGCGGAGAAGTACAGGGTCTCGGTCCTTGCCGGTATGCCGCCGGTCATCTACTCGCTCGTCCATTCCCCCCCGGGAACCGAGGCCCGGCTGAAGGATGCCCGGGTCATCATATCCGGCGGCGGCCAGCTCCTCCCCTCGGTCTGGGAAGCGTTCGACCGGCGCTATCACATTCCCGTGGCAAACTCGTACGGACTCTCGGAGACGATCGTGATCGGGTCCGGGACCACCACCCTCCCCGAGTACCCGCACCTGACCAAGGATTACCAGAGCGTGGGAGTCGCGGTCGGGTACACGGAGCTGCGGATCGTGGATGCTGCGGATCCCGAAAAGGAACTGGCCCCGGGTGAGAACGGGGAGATTGCACTCCGGGGGCCGGCCGTGGCCAAAGGGTACTGGAACCTTCCCGGTGCAACCCGTGACGTGTTCCGGCACGACGGCTGGTTCCTCACCGGGGATATCGGGAACCTGGATGTGGACGGGATCCTCTGCATTACTGATCGGAAGAAGGACATGATCATCATGTCTGGCTGGAAGGTTTACCCGACCGAAGTGGAGAACGTCATCATCCAGCATCCCGCTGTTATGGACGTGGCGGTTTTTGGCGTCCCCGATGAACGCAAGGGCGAGGTACCGGTTGCTGCGGTCGTACTCCGGGAGGGGCGCTCGCTGACTGAGGCGGAGCTGGAAACCTACTGCCGCGATCACCTGGCCGGTTACAAGATCCCGCGCCGGCTCGTGCTCACCGATTCCCTGCCCCGGGTCCATGGCTGGAAACTGCTCAGAAGGGATCTCCGGAAAAAATTCGGCGATTTACGCTCCTGATCCGGGAATGGCGGGATATTCTGCGACAAAATCCCCCGGGATTCCACAAACCTTTTTAAGTGCCTGTTAACTATAATTCTTCGGAGTAATCCTTCTTGGACACAAGAACCCTCATCCAGGATATCCCGATCAGCGGGAAGACGAAAAAGCGTACCACCGGTATCGTGGGGCTCAACCTGCTCCTTGACGGTGGGTTTCCCGAGGGGACCCTTGTCATGATCTACGGCACGCCGCTTGCGGGAGTCGATCTTGCCGCGAACCAGTTCTGGAAAGCGGAGGGGGGTGAAGAGGGAACGTACCTGATGAACGATGGCGATATAGAGATCGGGATGATCGATGCCACCGATATGCATCCCGAGATGTACCTCACGCAGATGGCCGGGGGCCGGATCGTTGTCGACTCGCTCTCAACCATTGTCATCAGGTACGGCATTGACGGTGCCCTGAAATTCCTGCGGCTCGCCCGCGAGGAGATCAGGAAACGCGGGGCGAACCTGGTGTTTGTTGTCTACACCGGCATTCACACGCCCGTGGAGATGACCCGGATCATGCGGGCTGCGGATATCGTTATCGAGTATAAGACCGATGTCCACCAGAGCGAGATCGAGCGGACGCTCGCGGTGCACAAGATCCGGGATGCGGCTGCACCCCAGCGGCTGCTGCCGTTCATTATCACCGAGCGGGGCATCGAGGCTTCGACAACGTCGAGAGTGGTGTAAGGCCTTTTTTTACGGGAGTGTACCCGCATCCGGGCAGCCCTGAGCTCCGGTTCACTTTTCATCATATGGGTGGCAGGTATCGTTTGAACGGGAAGGGCGGTCCGTGCTGTTCACTTTCCCGATACCGTCTGTGCGAGCCTGCAAGGTTTTTTGCGTAAACCTGTCCGTGCTCAAGGGATATCCGTCCGAAACTTTTCTTGAGCGTGATATCGTGAGGCTGGTCCCCGATCGGGAAAAATTTTTCCTGTAGTGTTTACCATTTCTGGTTATGAAATGCTGGCGGGATTTATCCAAGGATTGTGCTGAGAATGACTGCCCGATGTGGATGCCGGGTTTTGATCTCCTGGACAATTCGGATACCGATGGCCTCGGTTTGAACGATAGCATGTGCGCCCTGACCATCAATGAGAAGATTGGTGTATTCCGGCAGATGCTGGATATGATGGAGTCGATGGATGATTCATCCGGTATATTTGACGACGAGATCTTTGAAGCGATGGAGAAGGTCCCAAAAAAGTCCACGGGACCAAAGATTCCGGCAGCACAGGGTGCAAAAAAGCCACGCCCCTCCACAAAGAACCCGCAGGGGAAGGGAAAGCAGCTGCCCATCGGATAACGGCCGGACCCTCGGGACGCGTCCGAATTTGGCGGGCATGAATTCTTCTCACGCGTACTCCCGGTTGGAAGCCGGTGTGATCTGGTACTTCTCGGAATGATATGTGAAGATGGTCCGGTCCCGGGTTTCCGCAGGGTATTGACAAATTCTGCACGAACGGCAGTACCCCCCCGGGCCCCGTGTGTGTTACGCGACCGGTTTCTTTTTGATAATGTGAACGAATACCTCTCCGTCATTCATGGAGATCCCTTGCTCACGTTCAAGGTGAAAATTATCGACGACTTTTGCTTTTTTATGGTCGTACCGGATTCAATACACTTCGTATCGAGCCCGCTGCCATTATTTTTTATGGGGGAGTGAGGAGGGTTTTGGGATTGATGTTCTCTATTCAGTAAGTGATACGGCATTGGTCAGGACTTAAAAAAATGTCTTTCCTTGTACAAAATCCCGACTACAAAGATTGTATTGTTCTGTTTCAGAATTTGTATGGATATGGTGGTAACGGATGTGGAAGTTTGTTGTCGTTGAACTTTATTGCGGGATTTACTGGGATTACCACAACAAGAGTGAAAAGTATCATTTCAAGTTCGACCCGGAAAAAGAGTTTTGTGATGATCTTGAAAAAGTTGAAAACCCGGATTATGATCCCGCATTTCCTAAGCCCACCCCACCTGCATTTTGCAAAAAAAAGGTAGGAGTTGACTGTCTGAAAAAAAATTGCGTGCATGTTGTGTACTGCGATGGCTGGCGGGAACCGGAAGAACCGGAACCATTGGATGGGTGATCCCTGGAGACTACCGGATTGTGGTCCGGGAGGGGTTTTCAGGTGTCCGTACCCTGACCTTCCGACAGGAGTGTCCGGTGACTCCTGTTGTTGGAGGGCATGCAAATCTATCATTGACCCAGACCCATCAGGGCCCGTTACGGGCTCCGATTGCTGTTGGATCTCCTCGCAAAACGCCCGGATTTCCGGCAACGTCAAAAAACCGATTAAAATGGCTATTTTTCAAATCTGACAATTTTCCGAGGAGATATAGATTCGTTCTGTTGGCCGATCTCGCTTGAGATCAGGCTGGAGTAAGGCAAAACGAAAGGAACTCCTGTTTTTGGGATCGCGTTTACGTCGGAGAGGGGGTGTTCTCCGTCGGAGATATTCCGGGATACCTGGGACTGGTCATGAGACCCGTGACGGGTTGGCTACCTGTGACAGGTCCGGTGATTTGGACGGGTCAGTGACCTGTGACGGGTTTTTTGAGAGGCCGGATCTGCACTAATATATAGGGGGTGCCGGGGGCGTAAGTTACGTCGGTAGCAGCCGGTGAAAAGGCGGGGGATAGGATGGAAGAAGGTACGGCAGGATCCGGATACAATTTCGATCAGAGTCTGGTTATCTTTTTGTCATCAATGACCGGCTGAAAATTTCAAATCAGGGTCTGGTGAAAATTTTTTAAACACGGTCCGGTTGAAAATCTGAAATCAGAGTCTGGTTGATCCGGAAATAATTTTCAAACATGATCGTGATCGCAATGAAATATTTTCGGGCAGGGGCCGTGATGTTGGTTGAAATTTTAAAATCAAAACTCGATTGAAAATTTCCCGGCAAGGTCCGGTTAAAAATTTAAAATCAAAGTCCGGTTGAAAATTTTTAGCAGGGTCTGATTGAAAAATAATGTTGAAAATTGGTTCAGCACGTTCCATCGTGATGATGGAAGCCATCGATAACTTTTGCTTTGATGGTTGTCATACCGGATACCGTGCATTACGTACCACGCCCGCTGCCGGTAAGGCTTGTGCGGGGCGGATCGTGGAACCGCCGGGTGCAACATCCATGAGATCATGAGTGAACACTCACCATTGTCAATGCATCGCGTATGTGCCAGGAACCGGCTGATCCGACAAGAAAAGGCCGGTCAGGTATCATCAATGAATATGACGCCGGGGAAGATTTTGAAATGCGGATCCCCTGTCAGGACCTTCGCATGGTTTTTCATTGCGGTTGCAATGATCAGGGCGTCGGCAATCCCGCCTTCCTTCATCGTGCTCCTGACGCCCCCGGCGAGTCGTGCAATGCTGATGTCGATTGGAACGATACGACTGCGCTGCCGGATCTCAAGCAGCATCTCCTCCATCTTTGTGGGGTGAACGGTGTTGTGACGTTCCAGTTCCGCAATCGTAATCACGGACGTAATCAGATGTTCGGTCCCTTCGATGAACGGATGAACCCGTATATCACCCTGCCAGTAGTGAACCCAGGCCCACGTATCAAGAACGATGACGATGTTAATCCTCTCCACTGCACACGTACTCAGGCAGGTCCGGGAACTTTCCAAATCCCGAGGGGAGTTGTTTCTGTCGTTCCGTGATCAGGAACATGATCGCTTCATCGTAGGTTTTAAACTGTTTCTCCTCAATAATCTGGTCGAGCCACTGTTTCGTTGGCTTAAGAACCTGCATCGGAGCACGGAGTTCCCTGACCGGAACGCCATGCGTCAATTTCCGTGCTTTCACCCGCACAGGCGCCGGCGATCCGGTGTGGCGGGCATCTGCCACCCGGCGTTCTGCTTTTGTCATAGTAATATGTGTAATGTACACATTATACATTATTAACTATTCCTGGGGTAATCATTCGGGCCGATGTTGTGGCGACATTCTGTAAAAATGTGTGCCTCCGGTTCCATTTTGGGGTTGGTGGACCGGCTTTTTTGTTTTGAGCAAATCCTTTGACCGCTTACGTCGTACCCCTCGCGGGTACGTGGATTGAAATAATTGCCACATTCACGTCTGACCGGAAACCGCAGGTCGTACCTCTCGTGGATACGTTGATTGAACCTTGTTGACGGCACGTATATGGATAGGAACGATGAGCCGCTTCGACCGGTACATCCAAGAGAAACAATGATTGAAATAAAACGTGAGTGATCATCCAGGTCTATCATTGACCTAGACCCATCCGGTCCCGCTACGGGCTCCGATTGCTTTTGGATCTCCTCGCAAAACGCCCGGATTTCCGGCAACGTCAAAAAACCGATTAAAATGGCTATTTTTAAAATCTGACAATTTTCCGGGGAGATGTAGATTCGTTCTGTTGGTAGATCTCCCGAAATATGTGCTGTAGGAACCGGGGCCGTCCAAATGCGGATATGAGGGTTTTAGGGGTATTGTAGCGGGGGAAATTTAAGGCTTGAATTAACGGTATTTTCAGGATTAGCGGCAGAATTGGAGTTCCCCTCATGTGTGTGGAGGTGCACCGGCAATTTACTGGAAAAAGAAAAAGGATTGCTCCGGTACTCCCCCGGATTTTAATTCCCCATCACGCCGTTTTTTTCGCAGACCCGGTCCGGGTGATCCGTTTTGCCGGTTTGATCGGGCCCGGCTTATTCGTGTGAGGGCCAAGGTCATCTTCATGCGGGTGGGTGTGAGTCGCATGATCCCGGGGCAGGATTGGTTTCTTGATCGCCTTGTGTGGCGGATGGGGAAGCGGGTGTTGCAGGGGATGGTGGCGGGCGTCCTCAAGGTGCCGGTCCCGGTCCATGCCCGGCCCTTTTGCATCGGTGACCTTCTTTGTTGCCTTCTCGCTCTGGGATGGATGTCGTGGTGACATAGTGAGTAATTCGCTTCCGGGAAATAAAGGAAACGGTTGCCGGGGTGGGGGAACAACCGGGCGGAATGTGCCCGGCCAACTATCTGCGTCCGAACCCGGGCTAAAAAAAACTGCGGAACATCCGGGTTTCCGGAGGAGTTTTCCCGGCCCGGAACCGGGCCGGTCACCGGCTCGTGAAGAATACAGCCCGGTTTTAAAGTGTCAGAAAATAAAAAATCAGTGCGTCTTTCCCTTGCCATGAAGCTCCCGCTGGCGGTCTTCGCTCATGGCAATCAGGGTCTCGAAAATTTTCCGGACCGGGACAGGATCGATATCCCGGCCGGCAGCCTGCTCCGATACCGACCGGAGCACTTCAGCAGTCCGCTCCGCATCGTGGACCGGCGTTCCCGTTGTTGCCTTGATCGAAGCGACCTGCCCGGCAAGAGCCTGCCGCTCTGCAATGAGACAGATGATCTCCGTATCGATCCGGGAAATTTCAGTCCGGACCTTCTCAAGGTTCATACCATGTACAATCTCCGAGATTTTTAATAAACGTACTCATCCTGTGCGCCATACATAAAGGCAGATAACAAAGAAACGCCCTATCTGATCTGGTGGTTGTATGCTTGAACGGATAACACGGCGCGAAGAAGCCGACCTGTTTGTTTCCTGGATCGCGATCTCGTTTGCCTTTGCCATCATATTCCTGCGGGATCTCGGTCAGGTGGCCCCGGTCACGGCCCTGATCTATCTCGGGATCTCGCTCCTGACCGTCGGCGTGGGGTTCATCCTCCACGAAATGGCGCACAAGTTCGTGGCAATAAAATACGGGTACTGGGCGGAATTCCGCAAGGATAATATCATGCTGGTCGTGGCCGTGGCCCTCGCAGCTCTCGTCGGGGTGGTCTTTGCAGCACCCGGCGCAACGGTCATCTACAGCAATTCCGCAGACGGGCGGGGTCTCAGCCGGGAAGAGAACGGGAAGATCTCGGCCTCGGGACCCATCGTGAACCTCGTGCTCTGCATCCCGTTTGCCGCGATCCTCCTGCTCGGAGGCCATGGGACGTCCACAGCCAGCAACATCGTTACCATGATCGGCATGATCGGCCTTCAGGTCAACGCCATGATCGCGGCCTTCAACATGCTCCCGGTCAGCGTTCTCGACGGAAAGAAAGTCTGGGCCTGGAACAAGCCGGTCTTCTTTGTCCTTATCATCGCGGCATTCGCAGCGCTGGTGCTCTCGTTCTACCCGTCATCGCTGGCAAGTCTCCTTTAATCCTTTTTTAAAAACAGTAATCTGATGGAAAAGTGGATTTTGTCTTAACCGTTCCATAAACGTTTCATTCAGGGGTTTTTGCGGGAACCGAGAAGTTCTGCGATCTCTTTTCCCTTTGCGAACGCATCCTTAAGGGCGGTCGGGTGGTTTTTTATGCCGCCGTACTGGTCCATGTTGTTGGCAATGATATTGTCCGAGTAATCGAACCCGGTCCCGTGGAAAAGGGCCGTGATCGCTGGGAATGCCCCGTCGAACACATGATCCCAGTTCTGCCCGGCAGTCGAGATGAAGACCCCCTTGTGGCGGCGGATGTAGTCCTCGGAAAAATCCAGGGTCTTTAAGATAAATTTCCGTGCCCAGAGGTACTGGGCGCGATCGATGAATCCCTTGAGCTGGGCCGTGATCCCCATGCTGTAGATGGGGGAGGCAACAGCAACGCAGTCCGCTGCAAACATTTTCTCAAAGAGAGCAGGGGCATCGTCTTTCACGATACATTCCCCGGTCTTATGACAGGCATTGCATCCCCGGCAGGGGGAATAATCGATATCCTTTAAGACGACTTTCTCGACTTCCGCTCCCGCCGATTTCGCCCCGTCAAGGAAACTGTCGAGCAGGGTCTCCGTGTTGCCATGCCGGCGCGGGCTTCCCGATATCCCGAGGACTTTGATGGTCATACGGGTCCTGCCGCGAGCCGTTTTTTCTGTTCGGCAAGGACTCCTGCTGCCAGCTTCTCCGCATCGGCTTGTGCGGTCGGGTGGTGCAGGATCGCACCCGACTCGTCGACCCCGTTTATCATGAGGTAACTGATGTCCGCATCTTTGATGTCGATGACGTGGTAAAAGCATTTGACCGACGGGACGGCGGCATCGAAGACGTGCGGCCATGTCTGTCCGGCCGTTGCAAGGAATATCGCGAGGCGTTTTCCTTTTCTCTCGACCGGGACAACAGGAAGCTTGAGCACGTATTTCCGGGAGCGGAAGACCTGCGCCCGGTCTACGAGCGCTTTTACCTGGGAGCAGAGCCCCAAGCAGAAGATGGGGGAGGAGAGGATGATGCAGTCGGCCTCGATGATCTTGTCGTGGTAGGTGTCGAGGCCGTCGCGCTGGATGCACCGGTTGAGCTTCTCGCAGGCATTGCACCCCCGGCACGGGTTGATATTCGCCTCGGTCAGCGGGACCTTTTCGATCGATACGTCCGGGTCCTGACCCATGGCGGCAAGCACCCAGTCGAGCAGGGTCTCCGAGTTGCCGTGCCGGCGTGGGCTTCCGGCAAAAGCGAGGACTTTTATCGTCATTACAATCTCCTTTGTCATCCGCAGTGAAAAACAATTGGATGATGAACAACCGGGTAAACTCCTGCTTCACGCGTCAGGTCCGATGCGTAACTCTCATCTATTATGGTCCTCAATATCCATGAATGGGAATTACCGGCACCAGGAGAGCGGAAGCGGGCTTCGGCCTCATCATCCTCTCCATATCGCTTGCAATGTTCATGTCGGCTCTTGACGGCACCATCGTCAACATCGCCCTCCCGACCATCTCCGAATCCTTTCACCTGTCTTCGAGCACGGTGAGCTGGGTCGCCACCGCGTACCTGCTCGTCATGGCCGGCTGCGTGCTGGTCTTTGGGAAGATCTCGGACATGATCGGGTTCAAGCGGGTCTTCCTCTGGGGTTTTGTCATCTTCACGCTCGGATCCTTAACCTGCGGGATCCTGCCGGAACTGTTCCTGGGATTTCCTTCTCTCATAGGATCGCGGATACTCCAGGCGGTCGGCGGGGCGATGATCACCGCCATTGCCCCGGCCATGATCACTGCCTATATCCCGATGGAACAGAAGGGAAAGGCGATGGGGATCGTCATGACCTTTGCGGCACTCGGGACGGCCCTTGGCCCGACCATTGGCGGTGTCCTGACGCAGTTCCTCTCCTGGCACTGGATCTTCCTCATCAATGTGCCGGTTGGGATCTTTGCGGTTGCTCTCGGGGCAAAAGTGATCCCGGCAACCACCGGGTCAACAAAACTCACCGGCTTTGACCGGGCCGGTGCCGGGCTGGTCTTTGTCGGGCTCGCATCGCTCCTCTTCGTGGTGTCGGAGGGTGCTGCGCTTGGCTGGACCTCCCCCTCAATTCTCGGCCTTGCCGTCCTCGCAGTCGTCACCCTGGTCTGGTTCGTGTGGCACGAGCTCCACGTAGCGGATCCGCTTCTCGACCTCACCCTCTTCCGGAATAAAAACTTCCTCTTTACCAATCTCCTCCTCTCGCTCGTCTTCTTCAGCTTCGCCGGGATCAACTACCTCCTGCCGTTCTACCTGAAATACGTCCAGGGCTACGACACCTCATCGGCGGGCCTCATCATGACCTCGCTCTCCATTGCTATGATGGGTGCCGGTATCCTTGCCGGGATGCTCTTCAACCGCCTCGGACCCCGGCTGCTCTGCATCCTCGCCGGTATTCCCCTGACGCTCGGGTATTTCCTCATGACCCGGCTGCACGCGGATACCTCGGAGGGTTTCATTGTTCTCGCCCTTGTTCTGATAGGCTTTGGCCTCGGGCTGATGATAACCCCGGTCTCGAACATGATCATGAACTCGGTTGCACGGACAAAGCAGGGGATGATCTCCAGCTTCACGAGCCTTGAGCGGTTTGCCCCGCTCACCCTGGGTATCGCTACGTTCAACCTGATCTTCATCCAGGGTGTCATCTCGGTGGCAGCCAGCCACGAAGTTACCAAGACCGCCCCGGCAGCTATCAAGATACAGGTGCTCTCTGCCGGGTTCGATCTGGCATTCCTGCTCTCGTTCGTGCTTGGGCTCGTCATCCTTGTCCTGGCGTTCATCGCACGGGAAGAGATCCACCCGGATAATCTCGCCCGGCAGGACAACGAGGGCCCCGGCTCGGGAATGATCTGAGTTCCGGTATCGTATTACCGGGAACAGGCCCGGCCGCGTATCCATTTCCGGCCGTGAAAACTTACCTGAAAAAAGAAAAATGCCGGAAGGAACCGGCCTATACTTTTTTGAAACAGAGGTACCAGTCCTTGCACTCGTACCCCTCGGTAGGCCGCTTCTCCATCTCGGCTGCCGTCTTTGGCGCCGGGACAACCACCTTGTCGCCCGGCTGCCAGTTGGCCGGCGTCGAGACTTTGAACTTGTCCGTTGTCTGGAGAGCCTTTACAAGCCGGATGATCTCCGGCATGTACCGCCCGTTCTGGAGGGGATAGTAGATCATGGCCCGCATGATTCCCTTGTCGTCGATGAAGAAGACACAGCGGACGGCAGCAGTCGAGCTCTGGCCCGGCTGGATCATGCCGTACTTCTTTGCCACCTTCATGTTCAGGTCAGCGATGACCGGGAAGGGGATGGCGACTCCCATCTTCTCCTTGATCGCGTGCACCCATGCCAGGTGCGCCGAGACGCTGTCCACCGAGAGGCCGACGAGCTGCACGTTGAGCGCCTTAAGCTCGTCGTGGATTGCGGCAAAAGCCAGGAACTCGGTCGTGCAGACCGGGGTAAAATCGGCGGGATGGGAGAAGAGGACCACCCACTTCCCTTTCAGGTCCGCAAGTTTCAGCGGCCCGTGGGTTGTCTCCGCCTCGAAATCAGGCGCAGGTTCTCCGATGATGGGAAAACTGATTGCGGATCCTTCGTCCATACCGTTTCCCCCTCTACTTCATCACTTCGTCGAGCTGGGCCTTGCCGTACACGTACGCCGGCATGCCCGAGAGCAGGAAGGTGACCCGGAGTGCTTCTTCGACTTCAGCCTTGGTCACACCAATGCTTGCAGCGCCTGCCAGCTGGGCCCGGACCGCGTGCTGGTCTCTCATGGCCGCAGCAATGGCAATGGCGATGAGCTTCTTGGTCTTCTTCGAGAGCTTGCCATCGTCCCAGATGTGCTGCTCAAAGCGCATGACCATCTTGAACATCTCGGGTTCATTCGTGGTCAGCTCGCGGAAGAATTTCGGTACTTTGCCGATCTTCGTCTCAAGAGTCTTGAGATCCCTGTCTGCGGTCGTCTTTACGGTCGGTTTCTTGACTGCCAGCTTCTTTGCCGGTGCCTTCTTTACGGGTTTTTTTACTGCCATACAAATCACTTCTCCAATACCATGGGTTCGCCACAGCAGATCAGCTCGCCGCCGCCTGCTTCCTTAACGACCACAACGTTTCCGCAGATCTCGCACTTGAAGACCTGCCCTTCCTTTGCTACGTTCACCATCTTCTCCTCACAGTGGGAAAAATCTTCCCGCTACAAAACCGGAATTACTTAATTTCCCGTATACCTGGTTCCGGCACCAGCATTCATGCCAGCGGTACGGTGCTTGAAAAAATAAGAAGTCAGATATCTTTATTCCCGCGCTTTGGCGGGTGCCTGGCATCCTCGGGCGTCTTGATGTCCGGGCGGATGTGGGTCATCGGGAAGCACTGGTACTCCTCGCAGGAGCAGGCCGGGCACTTCCGGAGATCCTGTTCGCTCTTGTCGAGCGTGAGTTCCTTTCCGCAGTCAATACACACGTATTTGCCCGGGCCGACTTTTGCGCCTGCAGAGTAGGTTTTCTGTTCGGTCAAATGATTCACCAAACTTCCCTTTCACGTCAAAAATATATATGGGTTGTGTTAGTGCACATCCGGTGCCGGGGAGCGGCCGGTTTGTTTATGCTGTTGCAAAAGTATATTGCGTCTTTTCCTGAAGATGTAGTATGGCGAATGTCATCGGTATCCTCGGCAGCCCCTTAACGGAAGGGAACACTGCACTCCTGCTGCGCCGGGCTCTCAAAGGGGCAGAGGATGCCGGCTGCACGGTTGAAGAGATCATTGTTGCGAATCTCGATTTCGAGGCCTGCAAGGAGATGTTCTTCTGCAAAGAGCACGAGACCTGCATCATGGATGACGACATGCAGATTATGTATGGGAAGATCAGGATCGCGGACAGCATTATTCTTGCCACCCCGGTGATGACGATGGGAATTCCCGGGAAACTCAAGTCGTTTATGGACCGGTTCCAGGTTTTTTATATGGCAAAATACCTCCGTGGCTGCCCGCTTGTCGATAAGGACATGGCAGGGAAAAGGAAGGGCCTCTTCATCTGCATCGCCGGTATGGCTGTACCGGAAATCTTCGTGGGTGCCAAACTCACCGCCAGGACTTTTTTCGATATTATCGACTGCAAATACAGCGACGAGCTCCTCATCAGCGATATGGACCGGATACTGGATGTTGCCGGGCGCTGCGATCTTCTCGACGCCGCCTACCGGAAGGGCTTTGCGCTTGGCAAGGCTCTTTCCCAAAACAGTGTTCCCTGATCCATCCGGCTCCGGAAACGATCTCTTTCTATCCTCCCGTTACGATTCCCGTGACTTCTGTTTGTTATCTGCCGGGAGATGTCAGGAAACGAGTCCCCGTTCCCGCAGGCTGACGTGCCCGTTTTTCGTAACAATGATATGATCGATAAGCTGGATCCCGACGAGCTGGCCGGCCTCTTTGAGCTGGGTGGTGATGGCGATGTCCTGGGGGCTTGGCTCAAGCGAACCCGACGGGTGGTTGTGCACGCAGATGATGGAGGCGGCCCGGTCAACGATGGCGTCTGCAAAGACTTCCCGCGGGTGGACGAGGCTGTGGTTGAGGAGCCCGACGGTAATGATCCGGTTGCCGAGCACCTCGCCGGCACCGTTTAAGGTGATGCAGACAAAGTGTTCCTGCCGCTTGTCCCGGAGATGGGCAACGAGCGGGAGGATATCATCGGGTTTTGCGATTCGGACCTCCGGCCCCGCAGGAGTAAAATACCGCCGGCCCAGTTCGAAGCAGGCCATGATCTGGGACGCCTTTGTCGGGCCGATCCCCTCAATCGCTTTGAGCTCGTCATACCGGATCTCGGGTCGCTTTGCCTTCAGGAGATCGCAGATCTCCTTTGCGAGCGCCCGGACATCCCTGTTCTTCGTGCCCCTGCCGATGATCGCTTCGATGAGCTCGGTGTCCGACAGGGCCGACGCCCCTTTCCGTGCAATGATCTCCCGTGGCCGGTCCATCGGGGGGAGGTCCCGCATCTTTTTCATGGTGATCCCAGAAGGGGGCCCGGGCAAAGCGAAGGATGATCGTTCCCTTGCAATTCCCAAACCCCGGTTTTATTATAAATCCTATATCTTTCATCGTATATCATCCCCCGCTTCGCCACGGGCTTCCGGCCGGCCCCCGGACTGCCGCATGAAGAATGTTTATGAATCACTCACACCTAACCATTCACGTATGGCAACAACCGAGAATGCACAGGAAGCGTTTGCCGGCGAATCGCAGGCAAACCGGAAATACCAGGCGTTTTCCGAGAAAGCGGCCGAAGAGGGGTTCAAGAATATTGCAACCCTCTACAAGGCAGCCTCCGAAGCCGAGGCAATTCATGCAAAGAAGCTGCTCAAGGTGCTTACCGCGATCGAGCCTACGGCAAAGAATCTCGAAGCAAGCATTGCCGGGGAAACCCACGAGTTCACGGTCATGTATCCCGGGTTCATCAGGGAAGCTGAGAGCGAGAAGAAGAGCGATGCCGTCCTCGCGTTCACGTTTGCCATGAAGGCCGAGCAGGTGCATGCAAACCTCTACAAAAAAGCGCTTGACGCGTTGAAGTCCGGCTCGGACCTTCCCCGGGAGAAAGTGTTCCTCTGTCCGGTGTGCGGGAATATCGAGATGGTAAAAGCCCCGGACAAATGCCCGATCTGCGGTGTCTTTGGCAAGCAGTTCCGGGAAATCACCATCTGATTTTTCTTTTTCCTTCAAGCCGGGAATTCGTTTCAGGAATGTCTAGCGGCAGTGCAGTTCCTGTACCTGAAAAGAGATTTATCCTGCCCGTGCAGGACCGTTAAGTTATCTCGATCTTCCCAAGCCATGCGCCCGGCTCCTTTACGACCTTACCGACAACCTGGGCACCCTTCACCATCTCGAGTACGCAGGGTACGCTCTTCTTAGGCACAACATAGGCAAAGCCCATGCCCATGTTGAAGGTGCGGTACATCTCCTCGGGAGTGATGTCTCCTGTCTTCTGGATCCAGCTGAAGATCTCGGGTGGCGTGATGGGCGTATCGAAGAGGAACCCGTACTCGGAGAGGCGCCTGAAGTTCAGGAGTCCTCCTCCCGTGATGTGGCACATGCCGTGCACGGTGCAGGAAGCGGCGACTTTCAGGCTCTCATGATAGATCCGGGTCGGGGTGAGGAGTTCCTGCCCGAACGTCTTTTTGCCCTTGAACTTCTTGTCGTAGCCCGCGTATTTCTCGACAACGCGCCGGGCAAGGGAGAGGCCGTTGCTGTGGACGCCGGTCGATGAGACGCCGATGATCGTGTCGCCGGGCTTGATCTTGTCGCCGGCAATGATCTTATCCTTCTTCTGCATCCCGAGACAGGTTCCGGCCAGGTCGAGGCCGTTCACGAGGCCCTTGAGGGACGCGGTCTCGCCGCCAACGATATCGATGTTCGCCTGCTTTGCGCCCTCGTTTAAGCCGATCCCGATCTGCGCCATCTTCTCGATGGAGAGCTTGTCGGTCGCGATGTAATCGACGAACGCCACCGGTTCCACGTTCATGACGTAGAGGTCGTTGACGTTCATCGCGATGCAATCGATACCGACCGTGCTCCAGTCGCCCTGCTGGTCGGCAACGAGCATCTTGGTGCCGACACCGTCCGTGGTCAGGGCAAGCGCCATCTCGCCGAAATCGATCAGCCCGGCAAAGTGTCCGACCGAGCCCATCATTTTACACGAACCTTTCCGTTTGAAAGTCAGGTTTTTTATCAGGGACTTGATCGCGGTTGCTTCGAGATCGATGTCGACTCCCGCTGCTGCGTATGCATTGTTACTCATCGCTTGCCTCCGAAAGATGGAATTCATCGTGCAGCACCCGGACTGCCCGGGGGCCGTCGTTCTGGTGTACCACGAACGAGATGTTTGCTTCGCTCGACCCCTGCGAGATCATCATGACATTGACTTCTGCAGCGCCAAGTGCGGTGAAGATCCGCCCGCCGGTTCCCGGCGCACCTGCCATGCCCGCCCCGACAACCGCGACGGCACAGACATCGTGGTTGTGGGAGACTTCCCGCACGACACCCTGTTTCATGAGATCGGAGAGTGCGGTCACTGCTGCGGAGAGATGGGATTCGTCCACGATGAGCGAGATGTTGGCCTCGCTCGACCCCTGCGAGATCATCATGACATTGACCTCGTGGTCGGCAAGGATGGTGAAGATCGCTTTTGCCACACCGGGCCTCCCGATCATCTGGGCGCCGTTGATGTTGATTGCGGCAACCTTATCGATGTAGGTCAGGGCTTTGACCACCCGGTTGTCCCGCTGCCCGTTCCGCACGATGGTGGTGCCGGGATGGGTCGGGTTGAAGGTGTTCTTGACCCGCACGAGGATGTTCTTCCGCATCGCCGGCTCGATGGACCGGGGGTGCATGACTTTTGCTCCGAAGTACGAGAGCTCCATCACTTCGAGGTACGAGAGCGAGGGCATGACGCGGGCATCGTTGATGACCCGGGGGTCGCAGGTCATAATGCCATCGACATCGGTCCAGATCCAGATCTCGTCCGCATCGATGCCTGCCCCGATGATGGAGGCGGAGTAGTCCGAGCCGCTCCGGCCAAGGGTCGTGATGATTCCCTCACGCGTGCTTCCCATGAACCCCATGATGACGGGGATCTCCTTTGCAAGAAGCGGGCCGACCCGGCGCTGGATCCGTTCGTCGCTCTCGGGAAGCGAAGTAGATTCCCCGTGCTGGGGGGTGGTGAGGATGCCGGCCTCGCACCCGTCCAAGACGGTCGAGGCAATGTCCCGTTCGCGGAGTGCCGCTGCGACAATGGGTGCGAGCAGCCGCTCGCCAAACGAGATAACGTAATCCTTCGAGCGGGGAGTGAGTTCCCGCAGGTTATAGACCGCGAAGAGGATGTTCTGGAGGCTGATGAGCCGCTCCTCGATCTCCGCACCCACTGCCGGGACCTGGTTTGGCGCTGCCCCTTCGAGGGTTGTCATATGCCGCTTGCTGAGCGCCTGGATCAGCGGGGCAATGGCGGAGTCGTCCTTTGCAGTCGGGAGCTTCTCGGCAATCTCGATGAGCTGGTCGGTCACGCCCCGCTGGGCGGAGACGACAACTGCCACTTCGTCGCCGGCTTTATGGTGGTGTTCGAGAATATCCACAACGCGCCGGATACACTGGGCATCGGCAACGGACGTACCGCCGAATTTCATCAAAAATCTCATTTTCTCTCTCACTTGATGCTGTGCCATTTATTTATGTAACTATACGATCCACAAAATAATAAGATGCTTGCAGATGAGGTTGTGGATTGCCATGTCCTGGTGATCGGGAGCGGGGGAGCGGGCGTACGGGCTGCCATCGAGGCCTCGCAACATGGCGACACGGTGCTCATCTCCAAGACGATCGTGGGCAAAGGTGGCTGTACCACGATGGCGGAAGGCGGGTTCAACGCGGTCCTGCGGGACGCTGACTCGTGCGGGATCCATTACGACGATACGATGAAAGGTGGGGCCTTCTTAAACAACCCGGAACTCGTGCGTCTCCTCACAAAAGAAGCCCCGCTCCGGATGGGCGACCTTGTGAAATGGGGAGCGGTTTTCGATTTCACTGATGAGGATGAGGTTGCCCAGCGCCCGTTCGGCGGCCAGCGATTCCCCCGGACCTGTTACGCAGGAGATCGGACCGGCCACGAGATGATGATGACGCTTGTTGACCGCCTCGCTGCAACGGACGTTACAACTCTTCAGGAATTCACGGTCATTGACCTGTTAAAAGATGGGACTGCGATCATCGGGGCGCTGGCACTGGATGAGAAGGGCCGGCTCGTTGTCCTGAAGGCGGACAGTACGATCCTTGCAACCGGGGGCGGGACCAGAGTCTACGATATCTCCACCAATTCATCGAGCGGCACCGGTGACGGGTACGCGATGGGATACCGGGCCGGGGCCGAGCTCATCGACATGGAGATGGTCCAGTTCCACCCGACCGGTGCGGTCTTCCCGTACGATGCACGGGGAAGGCTCGTGACCGAGGCCGTCCGTGGCGAGGGCGGGGTTCTCAAAAATGCAAATGGCGAGCGGTTCATGAAAACCTACGACCCGGTAAGGCTCGAACTCTCCACCCGGGACGTGGTGGCCCGGGCCATAGCCACCGAGATCCTGAAAGGCCGGGGAACCAGAAATGGCGGCGTCTACCTCGATGTGACGCACCTGCCCCGCGAACAGATCGAGACCCGGTTGCCGGTGATGCTCGAACAGTTCTTAAAGTTCGGCGTGGATATCCGCACGACCCCTATGGAGGTAGCCCCGACTGCACACCACATCATGGGCGGCCTCCGGATCACATCCGAGTGCCGGACAACCCTTGCGGGTCTCTATGCCTGCGGGGAAGTCTCGGGCGGGGTGCACGGCGCCAACCGGCTGGGCGGCAATGCCCTTGCCGAGACACAGGTCTTCGGGAAACGGGCCGGTGCAGCGGCAGGGACAGAGGCAAAGCGGCAGAAGAATGTTGACGAGCGGCAGGTCGCGGCATGGCAGAAGAAGCTCGACGGGTTCCTTGCCGGGAACACGAACCCGGCACAGGTCAGGAAGAAACTCCAGCTGGCGATGTGGGAGGGAGCCGGCATCTTCCGGAACGCCGGCGCTCTTGAGGAAACGCAAAAAACGATCAAACAGCTCCAGGCAATAAGCCTCAGGGCGGCATCGGCCCGGAACCTCGCGGAGTGCTGCATCCTCCAGAACATGTGCCTCACTGCCTCGCTCATCTGCCGCTCTGCCCTGCTCCGGACAGAATCCCGGGGGGCGCACGTCCGCACCGATGTTACTGCAACCCACGATCCTGAACACTCGCCCTTCGGCCACACGTTCATCTCAACGGCCCGCGAAGGGATTGAGACCCGGGAGGCAAAGGCATGAAGGACTTAAAAGTGCGGGTCCGGCGGTTCGACCCGGATAAGGAAACCGAGCCGCATTTCGTGAATTATACCGTTAAGGTGAACGATGGCGCCCGGGTCCTCAACGTCCTTCACGCAATCCACGACACCATCGATCCCACGCTCTCGTATCGCTACTCCTGCGCTTCGGGCCAGTGCGGGAGCTGTGCGGTCCGGGTGAACGGCGAGCCGGTGCTTGCCTGCATGGAAGAGGCAAAGGACAATATCACGATCGAGCCCCTGAACCTTGACGTAAAGAAAGATCTCGTCACCGACCTGGTGCCACGGCTCGAACAGATAGCCTCGCTCGTGCCAAAGAAGGAGACCGTTCTCCCGAAAAAGGCCGACATCGACGCGATAAAACCCTTGAAAGACTGCATCGAGTGCCTCTGCTGCGTATCAGTCTGCCCGGCCGTGGACGTGACGAAGTTTCTTGGCCCTACGGCCATGCGGCAGGAGATGCGCCTCACCCTCGATCCCCGCGACAGCGGTGACCGGATTGCCGATGCGGTCCGGGACGGCCTGTTTACCTGCACCACCTGCCAGGCCTGCTGGAAGGTCTGCCCCAAAGAGATCGAGACACCGGCCAAAGCGATCGAGAAGCTCCGGGCCCACGCCAACCGCAAGGGTCTCACCCTGCCCCGGCACCTGGAAGTGGCGGCACTTGTCAGGGAGACCGGAAGGAGCGTTCCCCGGACCTCCGAATCGTTTCTGGAGAAAGTCCCAGGAGTCATCGAACCGGACGGCCCCGTGAAGGCAACTGTCGGGCTCTTTATCGGCTGCGTATACAACTACCGGCAGCAGCAGTCTGCCCTTGATGCAATGGAAGTCTTAAAACGCAACGGGATCCGGGTTATCATCCCGAAAGAACAGGTATGCTGCGGCTCGCCGCTCATCCGGACCGGCCAGCCCGATTACGTGGAGACCCTCAAGAAGCGGAACATCGACACGTTCCGGACCCGGGGCATCGATACGGTCCTGACCATGTGCGCCGGCTGCGGCACCACGCTCAAGAACGATTACAAAACGCCGTTTGCGGTTATCGACATCAACGAGCTCCTCACGAAATACGGCATCGAGTCGCCGGCACGTCTCCCGATCAAAGCCACCTATCACGATCCCTGTCATCTCCTCCGGGGCCAGGGCATCCGCGACCAGCCCCGGGAACTCATCCGGCAGGTCGTGGATCTTGTGGAGATGCCATCCATCTGCTGCGGGAGCGGCGGCGGCGTCCGGTCCGGGAATCCCGAAGAGGCTGCGGCGCTCGGGAAGCGGCGGGGTGAGGAGATCAGCAGGACCGGGGCGGATATTGTCATCACGTCCTGCCCGTTCTGCGAGTTCCATATCCAGGGCCATACGGATAAGCCGGTCAAGAATATCGCGACCGTGCTTCTCGAAGGATACCGCGAGAAGGATAAGAAAAAAGCATAAACGCCGGGATCCGTCCCGGCACCCGGTCTTATTTCTGGAACGTCTTCACCAGGTACTCGTACGCTTCGAGTGCCGCCTTTGCCCCGTCGCCCGCCGCGATGATGATCTGCTTGCTCCTGACATTCGTCACATCCCCGGCAGCAAAGATACCGGGCACGCTCGTTGTCCCGTTGATATCGACAATAATCTCTTTCTTCCCGTTGAGCTCCACGAGCCCCTCGACCATGTCCGTGTTGGGCAGCCAGCCGATCTCGATGAAGACCCCGTCGAGTGCGATTACCTGTTCCTGCCCATTCTCGTTCTTCAGGGTGATCCCCGAGAGGAACTTGTCTCCCTGAAGTGCTGAAATATGGGTGTTGAGGTGCACGGTGATGTTCTTCTTCCCCTTGAGCCGCTCGACATAAACGGGATCGGCCCGGATGGTGCTCCGGACAATCAGGCTCACCGAACTGGCAATATCGCTCATCTCAACTGCGGTCTGGAGCGCCGAGTTGCCGCCGCCGACAATAGCTACTTTCTTCCCCTTGTAGAGCGGGCCGTCGCAGGTGGAGCAGATCGAGAGCCCCCGGCCAAGGTACTGCTCCTCGTTTGCAACCCCCAGTTTCCGGGGCCGGTTGCCCTGCGTCAGGATAACTGACTTTGCCCGGACAACCGCCTCCGATGCCGTTTTTATCACAAAGAGCGTCCCCTCCCTGGCGATGGAGGTGACCCGGTCGAGATCAAGATGGATATTGAGCGTACGGACCTGCTCCTCGAACTTCTTCATCAGGTCCTCTCCCGAAACCATCCGGTAGCCCATGTAATTCTCGATTGCCCAGGATTCCAGCGCCTGCCCCCCGATGTTCTCGGTTATGATCCGGGTCGAAAGCATCTTGCGGGCGCAATAAACCCCGGCCGTCAGGCCGGCCGGCCCGGCGCCGATGATCAGCACATCGTAGATCTCATCAGCAGTTGTCTTCCCGAAGAGCTCGTTGAGCCTCTGGGCATCGAACCCGACAATGACCTCGTCTCCCACCACGATCACCGGCACCCCCCGCTGGCCCGAAAGATCGATCATTTTTTTGGCCGCGTCGGTATCAGCCCCGACATCGATACTGTCATACGGTACGCCGTATTTTTCTAAAAATGCCTTTGCCATCCGGCAGTAAGGACAGTTCTGGGTGGAGTAGACGGTGACGTTGGTCATTATCCGGAGATGACGCTCGAAAATACTTAATGGTATTTGAACGGGCAGGGGACGTTTTTATCTGCCGTTGTTTCATCGCAATGTTCTTTTTGGACAAGCCCCAATACACCATTGAGCCGATCGAATGAACACCGTGCCGACCCCGCAGGTTCTGGGAAAAATACTGGCCGCATCCCTTCTCTTCCTTATTCTTATCAGCGGGGTTTGCGCCTCCGACAACTCGGGAACTCTCCCGACAGAACCCTCCGTCTATCTCAATTTCAATGAAGGCAGCGGAATGACCGCCTTCGATTTCTCCGGCCATGGGGCTTCCGGTTCAATCTATGGTGCGAACCGGATGGACAATGCCGGGTGCGGCAGGGCGATGAACTTCAACGGCGTAGGGGATTATATCAGCATCCCGTACGGTTCCGCGAACCACCCGAAAAAGGAAATTACGGTCTCCACCTGGTTCTACACGGATTCGTTCGATCCGCAGGTTCTTGTTTCGAGTTACCATGACGGTGGATACCGTCTCGGATTCGGTGACGGGAACGATCTGTGGTGGACCGTGAACCTCCAGGGGCCCGGGGATATCTCTGTTCCGATCCAGCACGAAAGCATTACCCTGCACCAGTGGCATTACCTGACCGGCGTATATACGGGAAAGGTCTCGAAAGTTTATCTCGATGGCATCCTCCGAAACCAGGTAAACGCATCGGGTCCGATCCACTATGAATACGATAATTACGTCCAACTGGGTGCGGAGGCAGGTACCGACAACCAGCCGGCCCTGCTCTGCCCCCATTTCTTCCAGGGCGGTCTGGATGAAGTCAGGATCTACCCGGCAGCACTTTCCACAAGCGAGATCACTGCCGACCGGCTCCGCTGCACTCCGGCAGGGGACATTCCCCCTCAGGGTAAGCCCGTACTGACAAAAGCTGCAACCGCGTGCATGTACAATTCGGGCTCGATTCGTATCGTGCCCGGGGAGCCGGTCTTCCGGACCCTGACATTTAACGGGGCGAACGAGACCGGTACCTGGCAGATCACGCTTCCCCCCGGCTCTACCCTCAACGTTCAGGTAAAGGATCTCTATTCCACATCGGATCCCGATGCATGGTATGTCGAGATAGCGGATGAGAAGGGAAGGATCGACCGATCCGTGATCTTCCCCAATACCAACAGCGGGCCGGCGGAAGGGGTCATCCCCTCCGGTAATGCCACGGTTACCGTGAAGTATTTTGACGGGAAGGACCGGTTCCCGGCCACCGTGGAAGTCGCGTTCTCCGGTAACCCGCCACCCGTACCATCCATACCGGTGATCTCCCCGCAGACAATCCTGAACAACCCGATCATCGTGATCTATTCGGCATCGTGGGCAACCCTGATTGCGATCCTCCTTGTGGTGATCTGGCTGCACCGGCGGAATAAAAAGCAAAAATAACTGACGATAATCTCCCGCTCTTACCGGGAGGTCGTCTTCCAGAGATTTTTTGGCTGATAACGGGATTTACCTTACCCGTTATAAAAATGGGCTCATTCTTCCGGCACGTATGCCTCTTTTACCACGGTGTCTGCAATAATCGCGCTGTTCCCGCTGGTGTCTTCCAGTATCAGCGTGATTGGGTAAAGACCGGCTTTCACCCGGGCGATGTCGGCAATGAGCAGGGTGGCGTTCTCTTTCTCTTCCGGAGTTCCCCACCGCAGGGCGCCTTTGACCACCTGCTCGATGCGGTCGAGCACCCCCTCAACGTTCGAAACGAATCCCTGGCAGGCCGGCCCCGGATCGATCCGGACGCCCATCTCGGGAATCTCGATGCTTGCGCTCATGCTCCGCACCACGCGGACGTCCAGATCCCCTTCAGTCCTGACCGCGAACGTGTAGCGGGCAGGCTCGCCATGCTTCAGGAGCTGGGTATCGACATACCTGTAGCCGCACGAACTGCAAACCGCGGAGATGATAAGAATATCAGAAAAATAGGGGATATTTTCTGTTTTATACAGATATTCTATTTCAGTATTGCAATATGGACACGGACCCGGGACTATGGTCTGCACGTGATTATCCACCGATCTTGTCGCGGGAGATCTTGACGGACATCGGCGTTAAGACCACGTAGCGCTGATCGCCAAGGCCGATGATATCGCCGTTGACATCCTTTGCAACTTCCTTGAGATCCTTTAAGACCCGCTCGTAGGAGATCTTGTCCATTTTCAGGCGCGAGATATCGACAATGACGATGTTGCCGGAGTATACCTCGTCCTTGACCCGGGGCGTGTCCTTGAGGTCGGTGATGGTGGCAATCTTTACGAGAAGTGCAGGGGATCCGGAGGAGTGCTCCTCATAGGACGCGAGGTCGAGTTCCATATAGTCATCGTCCGAACTCGCGGCACTTTTTCCCAGAAGGGTGTCTATGATCTTAACCATAAAAAAACTGTATGGTGAAAATTATTTAATAGTATCTATTTTGAAACCGTCCGGATGTCGTTTCAGCCAAAAAAATGGGGAAAAAAGGCGATTTCCCGCAGATTACCCCCATCATTGCATGGGCTGGCGGACTTCAGAATTCCATGTTCCAGATCTCATCACCGACGTGATGGAACTTTTTTACCATCTTCCCGGCGGTACTGGCACGCAGCTCGGGCGCGTTGAAAAGGGCGATCCCGATAGCCAGCGGCTTGCCGTGCCGCTCGTCCACGATCTGGACCGGGCAGCCTGCCTTTACGTCGTCAGTGACGGCAACAATGCCGGGCCGCATAATATCCGCCCCGTTCACCACGTACGGGATCGCCCCGGCATCAACGGTCACCCTGCGCTCCGGGAACGGGAGCTGGACCGCGCCTTTGAGCGTGGGAAATACCCACGGGCCGGTGTCCATCAGGAGCGGTTTTTTCGCAACCATGAAGAGCGAGACGTCGGCATTTGTCTCCAGCACCTCGATCATGTCCGCGCGAAAGAGGTTTGCCGAAGGGCCGATCTGCTCTTCCAGTCTGGCGAGAAGGTCGACACCCTGGCTTTTCCGGATGGAATGGCGTTTTTTTACGATTATCTTTTTCATTGTTCTGCATCAACTATTCATACCGCACAAATGAAAATAATTTGCATACGGGGATTTTCCTTTCCCTGTCTCCTGCATTTCCGGGTGCCGGGCCGGTGCGGGCAAAAGTATTTGCCCCTGAGGGTCTACGGTATGTTTAAGTGATCCGCTCGCACACATATATTACTCCAGAGCGATGGTAACAGGGTATTATTATGACCAAAAGGCCGTTGGATATTTTAGATCTGGTGCTGAACCGTCAGCCCGTCATTGTCTCTCTCAAAGGCGGGAGAGAAATCCGTGGCGTTCTCCAGGGATATGATGTACATATGAACCTCGTCCTCGACAAAGCCGAGGAAACCGAGAACGGGCAGGTTCAGAAAGTAGGCACGCTCATCGTCCGTGGGGATAATGTAATTTATATCTCTCCGTCACTCGAACAATAAGGTGAAACAACATGACAAAAGGCACTCCATCAATGGGAAAGATGAACAAGTTCACCCACATCGCCTGCCGGCGCTGCGGGAAGATCTCGTTCCATGCCCAGAAGAAAGTCTGCTCTGCCTGTGGTTTTGGCAGAAGCACGAAAATGTCCGACTACAAGTGGCATACCAAGCGACCAAAAGTCCCAACGCATTAGAGTTGTATCATGTGCGGAATCGTTGGCATCGTGGATGCTGGCGGTGTATCAATCCAGCTCTATTATGCGCTGTACGCTCTCCAGCATCGTGGCCAGGAGAGCGCCGGAATATCCACTTTTGACGGTACCCTTCTCCACAAGTTCAAGGGGAACGGGCTTGTCGCCGATGTTTTCTCTCCTCCTGTTTTAACTGACCTGAAAGGTACGGCCGGTATCGGTCATGTCCGTTACCCGACAACCGGTGCGAACCTTCCTGAAAATATCCAGCCCTTAAATTTCCAGTTCCAGGAGCATTTCATCTCGATTGCCCATAACGGGAACCTTGTCAATACCTGCGAGCTCCGGGCCGAGTACGAGCAGGCCGGCCAGATTTTTACAACAACGACCGATACCGAGATCATCGCGAAGATCCTCATCGATGCGATCAGCAACGCGGGATCCGTTGAGGATGCGGTCAGTCTCTGCATGCACAAACTGGTGGGGTCCTATGCCGTCGTGATCCTGATCGACGGGGCCCTTTACGGTTTCCGTGACCCCCTTGGGATCAAGCCGCTCTGTATCGGGAAGACCGGGCAAGGGTACATGGTTGCCTCCGAAAGTGTCGCTATCGATGCCCTGAGCGCGAAGTTCATCCGGGATGTGAAGCCCGGCGAACTGATCCGGATTGACATGGATGGGATCCGGTGCATGCAGGTCGCAGTAGCCGGCCGGCGTGCCTACTGCATCTTCGAATATATCTACTTCGCCCGGGCGGATTCGGTCATCGACGGGGTGCTCGTATATGATGTCCGCCGGCAGATCGGCCAGAAACTCTTCGAGGAAGATCCCGTGAAGGCGGATTCGGTCTGTTCGGTCCCGGACTCCGGGACAGCCTATGCGATCGGGTACGCGGAAGGATCGAAGATACCGTTTGTCGAATCGCTGATGAAGAACCGGTACATGGGCCGCACGTTCATCATGCCCACCCAGAAGGAGCGGGAGAAGGCGGTCCGGATCAAGCTCAACCCGATCCCGGCGCACCTGAAGGATAAGTCGGTGGTGCTGGTCGACGACAGCATCGTGCGGGGCACCACATCGAAGCGGATCATCGAGATGATGCGGGACGCGGGAGCCCGCGAGGTCCATATGCGGATCGGTTCCCCGGCCATCAAGGCGCCCTGTTATCTCGGCGTGGATATGCCGACCCGGGAGGAACTGATCGCCAGCAACAGGATCGAGGAGGAGGTGCGGCGCAGTATCACGGCAACAACGCTCCACCATATCTCGCTCGATGCCCTCGTTGAGGCGATCGGCTTTGATCGGGAGAACCTCTGCACCGGCTGTCTCACCGGCTGCTACCCGCTCCCCATCGATGGCGAGCAGGCCCGGCCCTGCAAAGTCGATTTCCTTGACGGGACGTTCCAGTCCAAGCTCGGATCGTTCGAGGCATGAATCTGGCGTGGAAGAGATACCAGGTCTTCCCGGTTTTCCCGGTCCCCTCCTTATTTCCTGATGGCCTGGGCAGGCTGGAACCAATGTATTAAAACCCGGACAATGAAACCTAGCAACAGAGCCCTACTCTTCTGGTGATCCATGTCTCCTCCCGCCCGTATCCTGATTGTCGATGACGACCCGATCATCACCCGGCTCGTCTCGATCATGCTCCAGAAGAAAGGGTACAATGTTGTCGGGGTTGTTGCATCTGGCGAGGAATCCATAGGTAAAGCCGTTGAACTGAATCCCGACCTGGTCATCATGGATGTGAGCCTGGCAGGCGAGATGGATGGCCTGGATGCAGCCCACTACCTCTTCCAGCTCTTCCAGTACCCGATCATCTTCATCACGGCCCTCTCGGAAGAAGACCTGCTCGAACGCGCCAAGTACTCGCAGCCGTACGGGATCATCTTCAAGCCGTTCACCATGGTCGAGATCTCGACGAACGTGGATCTCGCCATCTACAACCACAGCAACCGGTGCATGACGCTCGAACGATACCCTGCCGGTGACCCGAAGAAGATTATGGATGCGCTCGAAGCGATCATCATCACGGACAAACGGGGCCGGATCATCTTTTTCAATCCCTATGCGGCCTGGTTCATTGATCTGCTTCCTGAACAGATCCTCATGAAACACTGGCGCAGTGTCCTGATGCTCATCAACGATATAAACGACGAGGAACTCAAGGATCCCGTTGACGAGGCAGCCCGGCAGATGGCCGGTGTCAATCTCGATTCCAACACCGCTGTTGTTACGACGACCTCGAAGCGCCGGAAGGTGACGGTCACGGTTCGCCCGGTGAAAGATGATCACGAGACGCTTCTCGCGGTGCTCGTATCCATAAAAGAGAAGAAGCCAAAACCCTGATACCGGGTACGGTAACTGCAGGATTATTGGAGGGTTTGTTCTGGAACATATACGGAAGGCGTTCAACCGGTTTGCACAGGAATACGATGCCCAGCGGGAGTACGTGATCCCGGAACTGCGGCAGTTTTACGGGGTCGCGGTATGGGCGTTGGAATCTCCGGAACCTGATCCGGTAGTTCTCGATATCGGGGCCGGCACCGGTCTTATGAGTGCGTTCCTTCTTGAGAAATTCCCGGATGCCCGCCTCACGCTGATGGACATTTCTGAGAATATGCTGGACATGGCGCGGGAGCGGTTTGCCACACGCCCGGGCACTGAATACAGGGTCTGCGATTACAGCGGGATCGATCTCGGGGGTCCGTATGACCTGATCTGTTCGGCCCTTTCTATCCACCATCTTGCCCCGGAAGACAAGCGTCGTCTCTTTGAGAGGATCCATGCTGCACTGGTGCCCGGCGGGATGTTTGTCAATGCCGACCAGGCGGATGGCGAGACCCTGTACTTCCGGCAGCGGAATCTGGAATACTGGAACGGGTTCCTCCGGAACGGGCCGATGACGGAAGCGCAGCATGCAGAGATCCTGAAGCGCAGGGACACCCTGGACCGGAACGATAAGCTATCCGATCAGCTTGCGTGGCCGCGGGAGGCCGGGTTTGCCGATGTGGATGTCGTGTACCGGAACCGGACGTTCATTGTCACGGTGGCAAAGAAAGCGTAAGCGGGGAAATCTCCCCATCCATTCCTGTTTTCAATCCGGGTCCGTCTCAATGGGTCTCGCATCTTCCTGTATGATGAAAATACCCCCACTGACCCCCCTCTCAGAATCCGGTTGTAAAAACCCGGGTATGGTGCAATTTTATTGTCGTGATTAAGCCCAAAAAATGCAGGGAAAACCGGGTCGTGAATGAAAGGGTGTTAGGGGGTCGGTGGTGAAAATTTCTTTTTGATCCTACGTTGACCCGGATAAAAATTCATCAAATAGTAATAACCGACCCGGTTTTTTACGATATAAAATTGCACTCATACCCTGCGGCAAGAGAAGCTTCGTCCCCATCCATCAGGAATATATTTTATCCCCACTGACCCCCTTGGACCGACCGCGAAGACTTTCTCTTATCATAACATTCACGTACCGCAGGGATCCTATGAGACTCTTCACGCCAAAACCCGGAACAAAGAGTGCGGTCCGCATCCTGAAAACTCCGTTTCCTGACATCAGGGCATTTGACGCGGTTGTCCGGATGCTCATCATTCAGAACCCGCTCGGCTGCACCTCCTATATGTGCGCCAGGCACAACCACCCCCCGGTCGAGATCGTGCGGGAGATGTATACTGCGAAGTTCGTGTACCTGAATCCGGACGGGAAACAGATCGGACGCGGGCAGGATATGTACGATTCGGTTGAAGGTTACGAAAACGGCATCGCCGCAATCATCTCCAACATGGCCAATCTCGCGGCACATCGCGGGAAGGTCCGGCATATCCCGGATGCAGACCTCTTCTCGGTCCTCCTGAAGTGCCATGATCCGGATGACGGGATGTATTTCCTCAGTATGGCCCGCGACCGGGTAACCCTCTCATCCTATAGTGATGATGCCATCCGAGAACGGGTTGAGAAATGGGCGGACAGCGTGCCGGCGCTTGCCTGAGCCGGGCCAGTATGAGATGGACTTCCCCCTCCATTCCTGTTTTTAAGAGATTGCCAATACTATCTGTACCGCCAGGATGCCGGACCGGCAGAATATCACCGGTCCGGCCAGATGGGTTACCAATGGTTCTTATTTCAGGTATTTCCTCCCCATCAGCCAGGCAACAACATAGAGCGCCGTATTCGCCCCAATGGCAATCGTGGCAAGGATCGGGCTGACCGGGAAAAAATGGATGCCATACATAAAACCGATAACCGGGACGATGATGAGGAACTCGCCTATCCAGACCATCGGTGTAATCCGTGAAGGGTCGAGAGTGGCGATCGCGATGACACAGAGGGCGATGAACAGGAGGTAGAACAGCACGAAGAACCCCAGTTTCTGCCGTGCCTTCGCACCCGGGATCTTCAGGTATTCCACCGTGCCGCAGGCAAACCCGATCATGGTTGCGCAGTTCCAGAGCCCGTGCAGGGCAAGGTGTTTCCGGTAGGCCGGGTTGCTGCCAAACACCAGGATACCGGCACAGAGGCTGACCAGCATGGATGCGAGGATGAAGAGCGGGATTGTCCAGAGGAGCGGGAACGCGACCAGGGCGTCCTTGATCCTCACGTCTATCGGCGGTGCAGGATCCATCCAGAGATCCCCGGTGAAGTACTTGGAGGGGGCTGCTATCCTGATTTTGGTATATTTCACGGGCTGGAAATCCCCCGGGTAATTGAAAAATTTCTCCAGGTCCCCGGACGAATACGAATACCAGTAATCCTTATCGATGAGATAGGATACTTCCGTAAGGGGCCGGATCTTTTCATCCAGCACTGGTGAGACAAAACCCTTCGTGTAGATGAGGATGGGAATCGTCCGGCTGTCGTACACGCTTGTGAGTTCCAGCGGGAAATAGATCCGGTTCGTGGGGAACCGGACAAAGACCCCGATAAGGCCGGCGTCAGAAGAATCGATCGGTATCCCATCCGGCTGGGACAGGGTCCGGAACTCAGTCTCGTTTGCCGCATAGGAGATGACGAACGAATAGTCCTTCCCGATATAACCGTCAAGGATCCCTTCGGCATTCGGGGGAAGTCCGAAGCCTTTCCGGGCGATATATCCTTTCACGGATGCACTGTCCTGTGCCGTGATGAGTTCGGTGGTCAGGCCCATCTTCTCGATATGTTCGTGGACAACGACCGATCCTGTTGCATCATGAACCGTCTCTTCCGCTTTCTGGGCTGTGAAGGACCCCGCTCCTCCCATGAGATAGATGGGCAGGCTTGCGGGGAACGTTGCGTAGGCTGCCGAAGCGGCAGAGACGAAAACAAAGGAGTCCTTGACCTTCCGGTCGAGACTCACCCCGCCATAGCGCGGGTAGCCTTTGAGAACATCGACGGACACATCCTCCGGCTTTGCGGGGACCGGGAAGATCCAGACCGTATGCTTTCCCCGGATAGTATCGTCGAGCGTTACGGACAGGAGCAGGTTCTCGTACCCGTTCTCGTAGTTGATCGCCGCCAGCTGCTGGTTCTCGGGCCGGAGGTTCCACCGGTCATTGTCATCCTGAGTGATCGCAACGCCGTCCGCCGCAACTGCGGGAATTAACAGCAATAGCGCGATAACCAGAAAAAAGGAAATATATTTCAGCACGTATCCAAAAATCTGGCAACCCGGTTAATATGCGTGCCGATATATTCTCAAAAAATCCCTTGCCGGCAGACACTCCCGGAAAAAGGCCAAAAACAGTTCAGTAGCGAGGGATGGATTTGAACCATCGATCTTCGGGTTATGAGCCCGACGGGATATCCTGACTACCCTACCTCGCTTCCTATAATCAGGGTTATACTATTGTCAGGGTGCGTTGATATACTTTACTCACTTTACCCTCCGGATACGAGTTTGTCAGGGCCGCTAGATTAAATTAGCAGCGACGGAATAATGAGAATCATGGATGATGAGCTTTCCCAAATCCGGGAAAAGCGCAAACGGGAGCTGGAAGAGAAGATGAAGCACGAGAAGGTAAAGGGGACCGTGGAGAATGTCGATGAGATGCACTTTCAGGAGTTCATTGCTACCCACCCGAACGTTGTTGTGGATTTCTGGGCGGAATGGTGCGGCCCCTGTATGAGGATTGCGCCGATCATGGAAGAGCTGGCAACGGAGTTTAACGGGAAGGTTGCATTTGCCAAGTGCAACACGGACGATAACCGGGCACTCTCGATGAAGTTCAATATCGATGCCATTCCCGCAATGATGATCTTCTCCAATGGGCAGCTGGTGGACCGGATCATCGGGGCGTACCCCAAGGAAGCGATCCGGGAGAAGATTGTGCGGAAATTCAGGCTCGATTAATTCCCCCGTTTTACCCTTTTTTTTATCCAGGATGGCGAGCCTTGGCGGTGCCTTCTCGATCATGCATCATGGCGGGATAGCGAAAACCCCGGATCTACCCAAATAGTATCGCAAAAAAGATATTGTTTAAGGGAAACGGGATGGTTCAGGGCGTTTTCCCTTTCTCGTTCAGCTTGGCGGCCATGATGAAATCGTTCAGGGTCAGCCCGCCGGCGGGATAGGTATAGAATGAGAGCTCCACGAACCGCGACTCTTTCATGGTGACATCGGGGTAGTGGCCTTCCTCTGAAGACAGGTTTGCGACTTCCGTGAAAAAAGCAATGCACGCTGCGGCATCCGGAAACTCAAACTTCCGGGTTATGTGCCCGCTCGTGAGCGTCCAGCCGGGCACCTGGCCGAGGAGCTCGATCGTCTCCTTCCGGGTCAGGGGCGGCGCGCCGGGTTTATACGTGGTGCACTTCTGCTGTGCGAGTTCCATGGTAATGTCTCGGTGCGCGGGACAAAAAAAGTTTCTCTCCCGCTCCCGTGCATAAAAAAGGGAAGATCCTTACGGGATCACGCCGCTGTAACAACGGCCGGCTGCACTTTGCCGTACTGGTATTGCAGCCCTATCATGACAATCAGCGATACAGGAAGAGCTATCACCAGCGGGTCGACTGCGGTCCACGGTGAGCCAAGGAGCGTGACCTTCCCGAAGATTGCCTGGCAGAGGCCCAGGGGTTTTGCTTCGGCCGCATGGAAGAACGCGGTCCAGACAAACCAGACAACTGCACCGGAGACCATGCTGCATAAGGCCGCTTTTGTCGAGGGGGCTTTTGCATACACACCTACGGCAAACGCCGGCAGGAACGCAGCAGCGCACAGGCCCATGAACATGGCCGTTGCCCGGGCAATGATGCTGATGGGCAGGAGGAATGCGAGAATCGTCGAGAGGACCATCATGATGACGATGCCTGCCTGATGGGCTTTCATGGAGAGGGCGCACTCCCGTCCCCGTCCCCAGAGATCGCAGACCAGTGCCGTTCCCATGGCGTGGTAGAGGGCCGAGAGCGTGGACATAGCCGCACAAAGGAGCGTCAGCATGAAGATCACCACGAAGATGTCCGGCATTGCCTGGTTGATGAAGAGCGGCATGATGGCATCCACGTTGCCTCCCGCAGCATCGATTGCAATTTTCCCGGATGTCTGGAAGAAGTACACGTTGCTGAGCGCACCGACCGTGAATGCCACACCGGTCATCATCAGGATGAACGGCCCGCCAACGAGCACTGCCCGGCTCAGGGACTTGTTGTCCTTTGCCGTCATGAAGCGGACTACCAGCTGGGGCTGGGCAAGAACGCCGATACCCACACCGAGCACGAGTGTCGTTACCACGGTAAACCAGATCGGGGATCCGAGTTCCGGCATGGAAGTCCAGCCGGTCATTCCCTGGCTTGCGAGAGCTTTGGGGACAAGGTCTGTCATGCCGGTGAGCGCAGCCGAGCCGGCGGTGAATCCCCCGACGGCGATGAGCGTGAGCACGAGCAGGATCGTCATACCGATCAGCATGATGGTGCCCTGGAAGGCGTCGGTGTACATGACCGCGATCAGCCCGCCGAAGACCACGTACACTGCCGTGATAAGGGCAAAGAGGACGAGCGCGCTCGCGTAGGGGAGACCGAGCGTGGGTTCGATGAACCGTGCCCCGCCGATCAGGATCGCGGCGGTGTAGAGCGGCATTGAGATGACGATGATGAAACCTGCGATGTACTGGAGGAGCGGGGACTTGTAGATCTTGCACATCAGGTCCGGGAACGTGACTGCCTTGAGCCTGTGGCCGATCTCCCGTGTTTTCTTGCCGAAGATGACGAATGCGAGCAGGATGCCAACCCCGATGTTGAGGACCGTGAGCCAGATGAGGCCCATGCCGAGATTGGCCGCCTGGCCCCCGAAACCTATGATGGCGGAGGTCGAGATGAACGTGGCGCCATACGAGAGGGCGATGATCACCGGATGGCTGCACCGCCCGGCTACCAAGTAGTCCTCACTGCTCTTCGTCTTTTTGTACCCGAGATAACCTATGATGAGCGTTGCTGCCAGGTAGATGAGGACGAGCGCGGCCATCAGCAGGGGATTAACTGCCATCGGGTTTGTCCTCCTCGTTCCAGTACAGCCACCCGTACACGATACACGCCAGGGTCAGGCCGAGGGCCAGACCATAGCCAAGCACGATCTGCAAATCAGGGATTCCAAAAATCATGAGAAAACCTCTGGTAAACTCTTCATCACGACATTACTCGGGGACCTGCGGTAAGCGAAAGTCCCCTATCTAAAGAAGAATGCGCAGCATGGGCTCAGGGAAGAAGCGTTATGGTGAACCCATGGTGATATCATTATTTACCGATTAATATTCTGGCGATATCGGTATATATGTGTTTTCAGTTGTTCCCCGGTGAACATCTGTACATTTCCCGGGGGAGGTCGTGGGAGAAAGACCATATCGCTTGCGACTCAACGCTCTATGAAACCAGCCGTGTCGTCCGTCTTTACCTCTCTCCACGAATCGCTCCAGCAGGTGCTGGCCCAGAGGCTCGAATGGACCGAGCTGCGCGAAGTGCAGGAACGCACCTGCGAGGCGGTGGCAGCAGGGAATGACACGCTTGTCATCGCCCCGACAGCCGGTGGGAAATCGGAAGCTGCCTTGATCCCGGTCATGGACGATATCCTCAAAAACGGCCGGGCCGGGATAGCGTGCCTGTATATCTCCCCTCTCAAGGCTCTCATCAACGACCAGGAGGACCGCTTTGCTGCGTTCTGCATACCCACATCGCTTTCCGTTATGAAGTGGCATGGCGACGTGGCCCGTGGCGACCGCTCGTGGAAAGACGGGGAATCCCCGCACTTCCTGATGATAACCCCCGAATCGCTTGAAGTCCTTCTCGAAGAACCCACGCTCTCGCCCGCCCTCCGCCAGGTCCGGTACATCATCGTCGACGAACTCCACGCGTTCGTGGAAACGGAGCGGGGCGTGCACCTAAAAGTGCTGCTCGACCGGATGGATGCGATCGCACGCCGGAAGATCCAGCGGATCGGCCTCTCGGCAACAACGGGGAACCCGGACGAAGTGCTCCGCTGGCTTTCCGACAACCGCCACGGTGAAGCGCTCGTTGCCGTGCCGTCTGCCCCGCAGGAGAAAGAGTTCCGGTTCATTGTCGAACCGGATGAGGGTAAACGGACACGTGCGCTCGCGAGGATCGTGTCCGGCAAAAAAGCGCTGGTCTTTGTGAACAGCCGGAGCGTTGCCGAATACCTTGCCCGGTCCCTGGCCGGCCGGATCCGGAACCTCCACATCCACCACTCCTCCCTTTCGCCTGCCACGCGGAAGTCTGCGGAGGATGCGTTCTCTTCCGATGACGGTGCCTGCATCATCTGCACGAGCACGCTGGAGCTCGGGATCGATATCGGGGACCTCGATGTGGTTGTGCAGGTAGGCCCTCCTTCGTCCGTGTCCTCGTTCCTCCAGCGGATGGGCCGGAGCGGCCGGCGCGGGAAGGCAGCGAGCGTGGCCTGGATCCTCAAAAACCCCTGCGAACTTCTCTGCAGTTGTGCCATCATCGAGTGTGCCATGGACCGGTCAACGGAGACCCTCACTCCCCTGGAAAAACCCTATACGGTCCTCCTCCAGCAACTCTTCCTCTTCCTGCACCGCCACAAGGCTGCCAGCCGCAGGCAGCTGGCGAGCGAACTTCTCTCCCATCCGGTCTTTTCCCCGGTTGGCGAGAATGATTTCCAGGCCCTCGTATCGCACCTCCTGGCGGAAGGCTACCTCACGTCCGATGGCGAGATGCTGATGCCGGGAAATGAGGCCGAGCGGGTGTTCGGGCGCTCCAACTGGAAGGATCTCTACTCGGTCATCAGCGGCGGGGGAGAATACCGGGCGGTCACCCCCGATGGAGATGTTATCGGCAACCTCGATGCGCGGTTTGTCCGGAGCCACGATACGGAGGGGATCTCGCTCGGGGGACGCTCCTGGTCGGTGGTGAAATGCGATGAGGGGCACAACCTGGTGGTCGTGGTGCCCGGGGAGGCGGACTCGTCCCGCATCTTCTGGACCGGCGGGGGTGGGGAAGAGGGGTATTCGCCGCTCGTGTGCCGGACGATCCAGAAGATCCGGGCCCGGGGAGGATCGCGCCTGCCCCTCCCGGAACCGGAGCAGGAACACCTCCGGCTGGCGCTTGCACGCATACCTGACGGTGCGGGTGAGACTGGTCTCCAGGTCTTCGAACGGAACGGTACGCGGGGCAGGGACGTTGTTGTCCTCTCCCTTGAGGGCAGCCGGTTCAACCGGGTGCTGTCGTTCCTGCTCAGGAAGGAGCTGGGTGGCAAAGTGCAGGTGCGGTACAGTGATTTCTCTGTTAGTGTCCAGCGGGCGGGAGGAAAGGAGGAAGCGGCAACGAAGGTATACTCAGCCCTCATTGCCATCCGCGATTCCTCCGGCTCGGAGACTGGTGACGCTCTCCCCCTCCCGCCGCAGGAGGCCGGGAAATTTGCGCGGCTGCTCCCGCCCCGACTTTACCGCGAGATGATCCTTGCCGATTATTACCATATCGGCGATTACAGGGAGCGCATCCGGAGGATTCCCGTGTCCCCCGTGAGGACCGTACCAGGAGATTTGCGACAGGAATCAGACCGCGCGGTCTGACGGAAAGGGAGGGGATGGACCGGGTGGTTCCAGTACCTGCCTCTCTTCCGGATGCTCCCATAATTTTAATTAACCCGTTACCGAGATTATCGTATGAAACATGTTCTTGTGATTCTCTGTATCATGGCAGTCCTGGCGGTTGCTGCCGGCTGCTCCCAGCCTGCGCAGCCCGCACCGGCGGCCCAGCAGGTTCCCGCGCAGGTCACTCCCAGCGCAACCAGTGCCGCCAACCTTCCGGCAACCCCGGTACCGGCACCCGCGAAAACGCAGTCGGTATCGGACAACACCATCACCATCAGCAAGATGACTTTCAATCCTTCGCATATCACGGTCAAGGCGGGAGCAGATGTGCGCTGGGTCAACTCGGACAGCGTGACCCACCGGATCCAGTTCGCTGACAATATGCGCTCCCCGGTCTTTGCCGTGGGAGATTCGTGGACGACCTCTTTTAACAAGCCGGGTGAATACGATTACATCTGTATGATCCATCCGAGCATGCAGGGATCCATAACGGTAGAGTGAACCATGTTTGAGGCGATCACATACGCCCCGATCCTGGGAAAACCCCTGATCCTCTACCTGGGTGTCCTGACCCTCATCGGCTTTTTTTTCACAGCATCTGTCGCGATTCTGAACCATAAGGGGATCCACACGATCCCGTTCCGGTGGCATATGCGATGTGCTGCGGCATCGATCTGTCTTGCTGTTGTGCACGGCAGTCTCGGGCTGCTGGCGTACTGGTAACGTACGGAAAAAGATATTTTTGGATGTGGTTACAGCCCGATGATACGGAGCACGGCACCGACAAGAATGCCGAACATGGATGTGGACGCCGAGAGCATTCCAAGGAGGATATACCCTGCAATCGCACCAATCTTGAGGGGCATATAGGTACGGTTGAGGTTGAGCCTCCTTATAGCGCGAAACGATTTCGCATCCGGTGAGACGACTGGCTTGTTTTTCTTTATCCGGAACATTGGTTCACCATACCCTGCCAGGAGCTCCCGTGGAGACTGGAGTCCTGACACGTGTTACCTTACTCTTAGGACATGTAGTATTTATTTTTTAGCAAATTCCCAGCATTTGAAATCGTTGGTTATATTTATTTTTTTCAAGAAAATCGGCTGAATTTGCCGTATTTTGCTGGATTACAGGGCCGGGTCGCAAAAACCCCACGGAATGGCCAGGTACTGCCCGTTTCTCCCGGGTATGTACTGCGTGCGGATCAACCGCGTCAAAACAGAGTGGAACGTTTTAAAAATACGCCGAGGGGGAGATTTGAACTCCCGAGGCGCGAAGCGCCAGTAGCTTTCGAGGCTACCGCCTTCCCGGGCTAGACTACCTCGGCACCGGTTCTCTTATTTTTTTCATCAATTGCTCTAATAGTTATCTGAATAGCCGCCCTGCAGGAACGATCCAGTTACGTGGCGAAACCCGGGGCAGGGTCGCAACCAGGAAAAAAGATGTGGGGGTTATTACATACCCGGTGCGCCGGCTCTTCCACCCTGCTGGGTGATCATCATGTCATCGACCCGGATGAGCATGATGGCAGTCTCGGAAGCGCTCTGGATGGACTGGCGCTTGGACCGCAGGGGCTCAATAACGCCTTCCGCGAGCATGTCCACGACTTTGCCTTCGTACACGTTCAGGCCGGCATTCTTCTTGCCCTTGGAGTGAACGTTCTTGAGTTCCACCAGCTTGTCGATCGGGTTATACCCGGAGTTCTCGGCAAGGGTGCGGGGAATGGACTCGAATGCGGTTGCATAGGCTTCGAGAGCGAGCTGGACCCGTCCTCCGACAGTCTGGGCATAGTCCCGGATCTTCATGAGGAGTTCGGTTTCGACTGCGCCGCCACCGACAACATAGGTTCCGTCTTCGATGGCATCCATGACCACGCGGGTGCCGTCAACAACTGCCCGCTCGAGTTCGTCGAGGAGGTAGTCGCTCGTCCCGCGGAGCAGGATGGTGGTGGTCTTGGGGTTCTTGCATCCGGAGATCCTCGTGACTTTGCCTTCGTCGTCTTCCTCAACAAGGTCTGCGACGCCGAGGTCCTTTGCGGTCAGGGATTCAGGCTTGTTGACGATGGTGGCATGAAGGGCGCGCGATGCGTATTTCATGTCCTTCTCGGGAACATCCTCGATTGCGAGAATACCCGCCTTTGCAAGGAAGAACTGGGCTGCATCCGAGATGCCTTTCTGGCAGAGGAGGACGTTTGCCCCGCTGTCGATAATCGCGTCAGCGAGTTTCTTCAATGCATCGCGCTCCTGTTCGCTGAACGCGTTAATCTGTTCGGCGTTGGAGATCTTGATCTTGGCTTTCACCTGGGTCTTGGTGATCTCAAGGGGCATTGCAACCATTGCAACTTTTGCCTTCGTGATCTTCTTGGGCATGCCATCGTGGACCCGGACCTTATCCAGGACCACGCCGCGGATCATTTCTGCATCGTTCATGGACGCGCCCTTCTGCTTCTTGATCATCACGTCCTCTTCTTCAACGGCGTATTTCCCGTTGACTTTCTCGGCAACGGTCATGACCGCATCAACAATAATGCCGTCGAGTTTCCCCTTGACCTGCTCTATTGATTTTCCGGTGATCGCAGTATCTGCGATCTTGAGCATGGTCTTCCGGTCGGTCGGGTCGACCTTGAGGGAGAGGCTGTTGACAATTTCGAGTGCTTTCTCCATGCCCATGCGGTAGCCCTGCGCAATCACGGTCGGGTGGATACCCTGCTCGAGCATGGATTCTGCCTGCTCCATAAGGGCGCCGACAAGGATGACTGCGGTGGTGGTCCCGTCGCCAACCTCGTCGTCCTGGGTCCGTGCAACTTCGATGACCATCTTTGCGCCGGGGTGCTGAACGGCTATCTCACTCAGGATGGTGGCACCATCATTCGTTATGACGATATCTCCCGAGCCGCTGACAAGCATCTTGTCCATGCCCCGGGGGCCGAGAGTTGACCTGACGGCGCCGGCGATAGCCTTTGCGGCTGCAATATTCGAGCGCTGGGCTTCCTTCCCGTAATTACGCTCTACATTTTCTTTTAAGATGATAATTGGCTGTCCAGATAGCATAATGGATCCTCCGATGATGTAAAAGGTGGAATTGAACTTCTATATAAAATGTGTGTATAGCGGTTCCGGAAAAAAGAGGAGATCAGTCAATACGGGATATTTTGAAGAGCGAATAGACCGGTACTCCGTCCACATCCTTGATGCCGCGCTTGTCGAATATCACCCAGATAGCAACCGGCACGGCATTGTGCTTCTTGAGGTACTTCACCACTTCCTGCATGGTCTTTCCCGATGTGATGGTATCATCAACGATGATGCACCGCTCGCCTCCGACACCGGCGAAATTCCCGCTGATCGATCCGGTCGGGTGCTCGTTCTGGCTCTGCTTTGCCGGGTGGTAGATCGCAAGCTGCGCTGCCTCCTGTACCGCGATGAGCGTTGCAAGGGGAATTCCCGAGAGTGCGATGCCGACGATCACGCTGGCTGCGGGCGTTGCGGTGCTCTCGCCGGGCTGGGAGAGATAATACCGGCTCATGAGCATCTGTGCAGTTTCTTCGAGGAGGGGGGCCTGGCTTGAGACCGCTGTCCAGTCGATGTGGACATCTTTTGGGGCTGCCGTTCCTTTAGCCTGGGTCAGGAGCCACGTCACGGTCTCCATGGAGAGAGAGAGTTCATCTGCAATCTGACCCGGGCTGTGCCCATCGGCGAGGAGCATTTTTGCCCTGCCAATCAGATCGTCAAGGGAAGACATGAAAAAAGATTCGCCGGTATCTATTTAAGTTTTCTTTTAATCGCCGCACCGCAGATCATGCATTCCCCGTCATGCCCGTAATACTTACCACAGCCGCTGCACCGGTATTTCCAGCGGATCTGCCGGGCTTTTCTCTGGAGTATGGGATGCGTTTCCAGTTTCAGGATGCCAGCCACGTTCTGGATGGCGAAATCGTCCGTATAGAGTATTGCGCCCAGTTCGAGCGTAAGGGACAGCAGGTCTTCATCGGTTGCTGATATAACCCCGTTATCCCGGGATGTCTTTGCTGCCAGCCTGACCGCCTCCCTGCTTTCAGGTCCGGGGGACTGCACCTGGAGCCCCGCGGCGCACAGTTTCTCGAAATTTCCCTTTGCCCGGATATCGAGAAGTTCATCGCAGACCGAGGGAGTTGTATACAATTCGCCGTCAAGAGGGATTTCGGAAAAAAAGACACTTGCATCGAGAACGGCTTTCATGGGGGGTATACCTCATTTGGAAAAAGGAGTGTGTCCGCACCCGCTCTCACATTTTCAGGGATTGTTGAGGGCATGGGCGATCCGGTCTGCTGCTGAGAGTTTACTGCATGCCCGTTCAACGGTGTCGCTGCAGATCACGTCCCGGATCCCGGAAGCCATGAGCCGGGCATAGGCCCCTCCGGTCAGGACCCCGTGAACACATGCAGCATACACGTTGTCTGCTCCCTGTGTGTAAAGCATTCCCGCCGCAGTTGCGATAGTGCCGCCCGTAGAAATGATATCGTCCACGATGATAACGGATCGTCCTTTGGCACAGAGCTGCTTTGGTGCCATCCTCACCTCGACCCCGCTCAGCCGTGTCTTTTCCAGGTGGTCAACGTCCCATCTCCCTACGGATCCGACCTGCTCTGCGAATGCAAGGGCGCCATCATCAGGAGAGAGGATGAGCGGGTTGTCGAGGTCCAGGGTTTTTATGTAAGATCCGATCTCCCGGGCAACCGAGATGTTCTTTGTCGGGACGGAGAAGAACCTGAGCACATCCTTATCGTGGATGTTGACCGTCGTAATATCCGATATTCCCCTGCTGAACACCTGTGCCACGGCACGGCTGCTTATTGGTTCGCCCGGGTGGAACCGCTTGTCCTGGCGGGCATATGCCATATAGGGAAGGACCAGCCGGTTTTTTGAGTTCTCGCAGGCATCGATCAGGAGCAGCAACTGGACCAGCGCATCGTTGTCAACGACACTCCCGACAATGATCGTCTCCTCGTCAAGAGCTCCTGCCCGCAGGTAGTGTTCCCCATCGGGAAACCGGGAGTAATTTACATCCACAATGGTAGTCTTGAGGGCGCGTGCAAGCCGGGTGGCGAGAACCTGGGATTTCTCAGTACTGATGACCTTCATACTATCGTTCCTTGGCCCGGTGCGGCAGAGGGCACGGGTTGTCCGGTTGGGCATGAATATATACGGTATATGGTATTGTAGTTTTTGCGCAGAAACACATTAAAATGGCCTGTCGTTTTAACCCCATGCCGCGTTTCCGGAGCTGGTATCAGCTGAAAGTACTTAAACTATCATGAGACAAATTATATGAAACTCCAAGGGTAAAAAGAGGGCAAAACCGCAATGGAAAATCCTGAACTCTCATCTCCGCAGCCAGAACAGCCAGCACCGGAGGGTGCTGTCCCACAAGCCGCAGGCGCTGACGGCATTATTGCAACATCGTCTCAGATAGAAGTACCGCAGAAACTCATCGATCAGGTGATCGGACAGGAGCGTGCGGTTGAAGTGATCAAGAAGGCAGCCATCCAGCGCCGGCACGTTATGATGATCGGCAGCCCCGGTACCGGTAAATCAATGCTGGCAAAGGCTATGGCCGAACTCCTGCCAAAAGAAGAGCTGCAGGATATCCTCGTATACCCCAATTCCGATGACTCCAACAACCCGGTGATCCGGACGGTTGCCGGTGGCCGGGGAAAACAGATCGTCGCGGCTCACAAGGCGGAAGCCAAGAAGAAAGCCCAGTTCCGGCAGACGCTCCTGATGCTGCTCCTGCTCGGAATCGCCGGGTACGCCATCATCACCATGCAGCTCCTCATGGGACTGATCGCAGGGGCCTTTGTCTTCATGGCCCTGCGCTACACCACGCCCCGGGAAGAAGCGATGGTGCCCAAGCTCCTCGTCTCCAGCGATACGAAGAGCGTCGCACCTTTCATTGATGGTACCGGTTCCCACGCGGGGGCCCTCCTGGGCGATGTCCGGCACGACCCGTTCCAGAGCGGTGGTCTTGAGACTCCCGCCCACGACCGTGTTGAGGCGGGAGCAATCCACCGGTCGAATGGCGGTGTACTCTTCATCGACGAGATCAATACCCTCGACCCCCACTCCCAGCAGAACCTTCTCACCGCACTCCAAGAGGGTGAATTCCCCATCACCGGCCAGAGCGAGCGGTCGAGCGGGGCGATGGTCCGGACCGAACCCGTGCCCTGCAAGTTCGTGATGGTTGCAGCAGGAAATCTCGATGCCATCCAGGGAATGCACCCTGCGCTCCGCTCGCGTATCCGGGGGTACGGGTACGAGGTGTACATGGCAGAGAGCATGGATGACACAGAAGAGAACCGCAAAAAATACGTCCGGTTCATTGCGCAGGAAGTGAAAAACGACGGGAAGATCCCGCACTTCGACCAGAGCGCTATCGACGAGATCATCCGCGAAGCCCGCCGGCGCTCGAACCGCAAAGGCCACCTGACCCTCAAGCTGCGTGACATGGGCGGCCTGATCCGGGTTGCAGGAGATATCGCACGGCAGGAGAATGCCGCGATCACAACCGCGGCCCACGTTATCACCGCAAAGAAGACTGCACGATCGATCGAGGATCAGGTCTCGGACGAGATCACGCGCCACCTGCGGGAATACGAGATGACCGTGGTCGAGGGTACCCGCGTTGGCCGGGTGAACGGGCTTGCCGTTACCGGCAGCGATGCCGGGTCCGTCCTTCCCATCATGGCAGAGGTCACCCCTGCTCAGGGAGCAAGCGGGACCGTTATTGCAACCGGGATGCTCAAGGAGATCGCACAGGAATCCATCAAGAACGTCAGTGCGATCCTCAAGAAGTTCACGGGCAGGGACGTCAAGAACATCGATATCCACATCCAGTTCATCGGGACGTACATGGGTGTCGAGGGCGACTCGGCTTCAGTCAGCGTTGCAACAGCCGTTGTCAGCGCAATTGAGGGTATCCCCGTGCGGCAGGACATCGCAATGACCGGGTCCCTTTCCGTCCGGGGGGACGTTCTCCCTGTCGGTGGCGTCACCTACAAGATCGAGGCTGCGGCAAAAGCCGGCATCAAGACCGTTCTTATCCCCCGCATGAACATGGGGGATGTCCTTATCGAAGAGCGGTTCAAGCCGCTCGTCACTATCATCCCCATCGACACGATCGACGACGTCCTCAAGCTGGCCCTGGTACCGGAGAATTCCGACGGTTTCCTCACCAAACTCAAGAAGATGGCATTGAGACCTGCGGCCCTGATCCCGGAAGTACCGGCGATCAACCAGACCGTGGTATGAGGGCGATGTCGGGCATCTCATATTACGACCTGCGGCACGTTACCGGCGAGACTACCCACATCGATATCGACAACAGCGTGGTGGAATCGGCCGGAACCTCTTTTGTCAACGTGGCGGTGCTCCGCGTGCTCTCCGGCCATGGCTGGGGAGTTCTCCAGATCGATAACTACACTCCCTGCACCGGTACGAAGTTCGAGGAACTCTTAGAACGGGCCGGACGGCTTTCCAGCATCACCGAAGAAAAGGTCGTGCTCGGCGATGCACCGCATGGGATTCTCCCGGTACCCCCGGTGAAAGAGGATCCCTGCCAGGTCCCGCTGGAGGAAAAATCCGATCTCCTGGCCGCTATCGAGAAAGGGGCCCGCAGCCCCGGTATCGTGAATACCCGGGCCAACTACATCGAGCGGGTCGAACATGTGCACTTCTCGGACAGTTCCGGCAACGAGTACACCTACCGGATGACAAGGTCCGGCTTCAATGTCCTTGCCGTTGCCTCCCGGAACGGGGATCTCCAGATGGGATACGAGCGCGAGCACTCCATCCATGGGTTCAACCTCCGGCACCAGGGGGGTATCGGGGAGAAAGCAGCGGAGACGGCGATTGCGCTCCTGGACGCAAGTGCCCCAAAAGGAGGAAAACTGCGGGCAGTCCTTGACCCGGAGCTTGCCGGTGTCTTTGCCCACGAGGCCGTGGGACATGCCAGCGAAGGCGACCTGATCCACGAGGGCAACTCGGTCCTGAAAGGAAGGATCGGGGAGAAGATCGGTAATGAGATCCTCACCATTGTCGATGACCCCGGCCTCTGCGAGTTCGGTTTTGATCCTGTGGATGCAGAAGGGGTTGCCCCGATCCGGACCGAGATTGTCAGAAAAGGCATGATCCATGCATTCCTGCACAGCCGGGAATCCCTGGCCTCGGTCGGGGACGGGTGCGCCGGCCATGCGCGGGCCATGCCCGGCGAACCTCCGCTCGTGCGGATGAGCAACACCTTCATCGAAGCCGGTGACGCAACGGAAGAAGAGATCTTCGCGGAATGTAAAAATGGCATATTCCTCAAAGGCTCCCGTGGTGGCCAGGTGGACCCGGGTCGGGGAGTCTTCCAGTTCAACGCGGAATACGGGTATCTCATCGAGAACGGGGAATGCACGAGGATGGTTCGGGATGTTTCCCTGTCCGGGGATATCCTTTCGACCCTGCACGGGATTGTCCTGTGCGGCAACAAGCGGGTGATGAGCCCGGGGTATTGCGGCAAAGGCGGGCAGAGCGTTCCTGTCAGCGACGGGGCTCCGCACATTCTCTTGAACGACGCGGTGGTGGGTGGCAGTGGACTGGATTGAGCAGCTGATACGGGAAGGGACAAAAACGGTCGACGAGGTCGAGGTCTATTACGGTGAGGGGACCAGTGTCTCGGCAGAATTAAAGAAAAAATCCGTTCACCTGGCCACGAATTCCGTTGACTGCGGGCTCGGTATCCGTATCATCCACAAGGGGCGAATCGGATCTTCGAATACCAGCAATCCCGGCCAGTGGCGCGAATGCCTTGCTGCAGCTATTGCCAGCGCGAAACTCGCGACCCCCCAGCCGTGGGAAGGGTTGCCGGCACCAGCCCTGCTCACGGATGTCCCGGAATCATTTGACTCCTCGATGAAGATAGAGCCGGAATGTGCCCGGGATCTCCTCTCCCGGATGCTGGAGGGAGCAGAAGCACACCCGGCCGAGGTTACTTCGGGATCTGCGGGGCTCTCCCGCGTCGAAGTGACCCTTGCCAACAGTAACGGGATCCGCTACACCGACCGGCATACCGACGTCTCATTATCCCTCGAAGCGATCCACAAGCAATCGACCGGGTACGAGTTCGACTCTGCCTGGTCCCTCTCCATGGTCGACCCGGTTGCCGTTGGGGAACGGGCAACGTTCTTTGCCCATTCCTCTGCGGAAGGAAAAGAGATCGCTACCGGAGAATACGATCTCCTCCTCTCGCCCCTTGCCTACGCCGAACTTCTCGGGGGGGTATTCGTTCCGGCCCTGAGCGGGCGCAGTGTCCATGCCAAACGCTCCCGGCTCGGGGACTTCCTTGGTAAATCTGTTGCCTGCGAACAGGTATCGATGTACGATGACCCCCACCGGCCGGGATCCGGTGGCAGTGTCGCATGGGATGCAGAAGGGACACCGACACGGCGGACCGATTTTATAAAAGACGGGGTCTTGCAGTGCTTTGCCTACGATCTCAAGACCGCCTACCGCTACGGCAAGGCGAGCACGGGAAGTGCGGTACGGGGCGGCTCCGGTGGTCTTCCCTCGATAGGGCACCATAATTTTGTCGTGGACGGTGTGCGCAGTACCGTGGATGACACCCGTGTGCTGTATGTCCATACCCTCGTGGGTGCCCATACCGCAAACCCGCTGAGCGGGGATTTCTCGGTTGAACTCTCCAATGCGTTCTGGATGGAAAACGGGGAGTTCACAACCTCGGTCCGGAGTGCCATGTACTCGGGCAATGTCTTCGATCTCCATCACGGGATTGCGGGCATGAGCAAGAAGAGCCGGACGCTCGGCTCGCTGATCCTCCCGTCAATAAAAATAAATAAGCAGCATATCATTGGTAAATAAGGAAAATACCATGGCAGATTTGCTCATTGCGGTCATTCTCATCGTGGCGATCATCGCCATCGCCTACTATCTTGTTAAAAAAACCATGATCCTGATCGTAAATGCCATCCTGGGCCTTGCCTGCCTCTTCGTTCTCAATTTCCTGGGAGTGATGCAGTGGGTTGGCAAACCGGATCTCGGGTACGGCCTGGCGACAATCATCATCTGTGCGGTCGGGGGTCTTCCCGGCTTCCTGATCCTTGTCCTCCTGAACCTCCTGGGAATAACGATCTGACAATAAAAAAATAACAAGAGCAGGATCAGAAGACGTTTGCCTCTGAATAAACGAGAACCTGATCCTGCATCAATTCGTAAGGTTTGATCTCCCGGGAATGGGAGGACATCCTCATTTTTACCACCTCAAGTGCCAGGTGGACATCGGTCAGGTCGGATGGGCGGACGTAGCGGAGCAGGATAACCGTATCGGAGAGGTATTCGATAAGCGCGTGCCGGCTTGAGAAAACATTGTCCCGGTCGGTCTCCGAGGTCATCATGATGGTGCACTGCTTGTCGCGGAGCCCTTCGATGAACCGGAACATCTCCTGGCGGCGTTCGGAATCTGAGGTGAAGAGGTCCTCGAAAAGAGAGATTGGATCGATAACAACCCTGCTTGCCTTCACTTTCTGAATGAGTTTGGGAAGCTCGTTCTTGATCCGGTTGTTGGCGAGATTGAAATCCGTGGGATCGAGCTTGATGACAAAGAGCGTCTTGTTCAGGAACGGTTCCACATCCCAACCCTTCTGCCGCATGTAGAGCAGGATACGCTCCTCGCGCTCTTCGAGGCTGATGTAGATGATGCTCTCGCCTTTTTTGAGGCCATCCCAGACAAACTCCAGGGAGAACGTCGTTTTTCCCGTACCATAGGTGCCGATGAGCGAACAGATGCTCCCTGCGATCAGCCCGCCTCCAAGCATATCGTCGAGCCCGACAATACCGACCTTGACCCGCTCCGCGCTCATATGACCACCCGGATGTTCCGCACTTCAAACCCTCCCTGGGTTGAGATCTTGACAGCGAATTTCACCAGGTCACGCTCTTCCAGGTGTGGCATGATCCCCCGGAATTTCTCGAAATACATCACCCGCTGTCGCCGTGCCCCGGTCGTCTCCTCCCACTTGAAGAGCATCACCGCGTCAGCGATATCCGCCAGCTCATTTTGCCGGGAAGAATCGAGGATCCCTTCGCTGAGCAGGAGATAGGAAGTGATTCCCCGCTGCTTGGAGATTCTCTGCAGGCCCCGCAAAAAGCCGGTCAGGTTCTGCCAGATATTGGGAATCGCCGACTGGGTTGCGATGTCGGTAATGGAGTCAAGCACGATGAGGCTGTTGGGCTTGATGTCGTTGATGATATTTGAGAGCTGGAGGAGGAGACCTTCCTTCCCGGCCCGGCTCTGGAGCCGGGTGATGATATCGCTGTGGCTGTACCATTCGTCGGGCACAACGCTGTTGTCGAAGTATAATTCGGAGAGATCGTCGAATTTGATCTGGCTCACGAGCTGGTCGATCCCCTCGATGTTGAAAGAACTGACTATCTCATGACGGACGTCCTCGTCGACACGGGTGAAGGTGATATACCGGATCTCTTCGGGCACCTGGGTATTCGGGACGGTTTTTGCTGCTTTCATGAGCTCCAGCACGTTGACGATCGAACTGTACGTGAATTCATAGTTGCCGGCCCCGATATCCCCGAGAAGAAGAATCACGGAACCTTTGGGAACCCCGCCCATGAGGATCGGATCGAGGGATTCGATCCCGGTCGGTGTTTTTTGTTTTGCATAGTCCTGCATCAGATAACCTCGCCAACGATGAAACCGGTCTCTCCCGTACAAGGAACTTTAACGGCTGTATGGTAAATATATCTGTGCTTGCTGATTATAACCCGGACCTCCCTTGAGCCCTGACAAGCCTTTTAGAGGTTATATTATTATATAGAATGGTCTCCCGATTTATTAATCGGGAGAAGTAAATTTTTCGGGGAAGGATCGATCTCTACCATGCCGATACCAGAATTCTTCAGATCACTGTTTCACAAAATCCGCCGCGATGAGGATGGGCCAAAAAACCCGGCTTCCGTAGCAGAACTGCCAACGGATGCAACCGCCAGCCCGCTCGTACCGGTTCCCCCGAAACCTACGTCATCATATGGACGTTATTTCCGTATCCTGAAAGGATCAAAAAAGACGGCAATCGAAGAATACGATTTCGACCGGCACGGGCCTCTTACCGAAGCCGTGATTCCTGAAAATTACGAATACCTTGACGAATACTGGGTTGATAAAGGCCGCTCGCTCGTTGTCATAGCCTTAAATAAAAAGACAAACCTGAAAGAATATCTCCTGTTTGAACCGGCCCTCTCGGATTTCGAGTACGAATTGCTCGAACGGCTCCACGAGGACCTGCGGGACGTGCTGATCCTCACCACAGATGAGATCAAGAAGGATCGGCGTCGCATCCTTCTGGAAAAGATTCACGTTCTTCTTGAAGATTACGGGCTTGAGTTAGAATCCCTCACCCTTTTCAAACTCCAGTACTACCTTATCCGGAACTTCATCGGCTGGTCCCGTATCGATCCCCTGATGAAGGATCCGCTCCTTGAGGATATCTCCTGCGATGGCAACAAAATACCTGTCTTCCTGTACCACCGGAAATACCGGAACATCAAGACCAACATCGCATTCGAAGCCGATGTTCTGAACTCCCTTGCCATCACTCTTGCCCAGCGCTCCGGCAAGCACATATCTACCGGGTCACCTATCATCGATGCTACCCTGCCCGATGGTTCGCGGTTGCAGCTTACGTTCGGTATGGAGGTTACGACCCGGGGCACCTCGTTCACCATACGGAAATTCCGGGAAGAGCCATTTTCTCCTGTGGAACTGATGGAGATCGGGACGTTCAATGCCGATGCCCTTGTTTATTTCTGGCTGGCGATCGAGAACAACAAGAGCCTCATCTTCATTGGCGGGACCGCTTCAGGAAAAACAACATCCCTCAATGCGGTCTCCCTCTTTATTCCCCCGGTTGCAAAAGTGGTGAGTATTGAAGATACCCGGGAAATTACCCTGTTCCACGACAACTGGATCGCAAGCGTGACACGGGAGGCACTTACCGAAGGGGGAAATGCCATCAACATGTTCGATCTCCTCCGGGCTGCGATGCGGCAACGGCCCGAGTTTATCCTTGTCGGTGAAGTCCGTGGCCCTGAGGCCCAGACGCTCTTCCAGGCAATGAACACCGGTCATACGACGTTCTCGACCATGCACGCAGGAAGTGTGGATGCGGCCATCCACCGGCTGGAGAGCGAACCGCTGAATGTGCCACGGAACATGATGCAGGCCCTCAACATCATCAGTGTCCAGGCGCTGATCTACCGCGGCAGCGAACGTGTCCGCCGGGTCCAGGAGATCGTTGAGATCGCCGGCATCGATCCATCCACCGGGAACCTCCAGGTCAATAACGTTTTCTTATACGACCCGATCCGGGATGTATTATCATACACGGGGCGATCCCAGATCTATGCCGACATTGCAGAAAGGCGGGGCTGGACAAGAGACCAGCTCGATGCCGAGATCGATCTTCGTAAGTCCATCCTGAACGCGATGAAGCAACAGGAGATCATGGATTATATCTCCGTCGCCTCGATCTTCCATGCGTTCCATATCGATTCCAAAAATGTGCTGGCCAATATCGGGGATCTCCGCAAGGTATTGCAATGATTGGAAGGGATTACGTTCGCAAGTGGATCGCTCGCGATCCCGTCAGGTATAATGGCCTGCATATGGATATGATATCTGCCCGCGAAGGGATGACGCTCGAGCAGTACCTCTGGAGAACGGTACAGGTTGCTGTTATTGCAGGGATTTTTTTTAGTATTGTCGGGTACTTCCTCAATGTAATCCTGACATATGAGGTGGGGATAGGGCGGGGGGGCATCTATAATGTCCTCGATATCCAGCTCCCCGTCTTCTTTAATGTTATATATCCTGCCGCGTACGTTCAGGCAGCTATCGTCATCATCTCGTTTTTCTTCGGATGTTTTATCGGCTACTCTATAATGCTGAAACTGCCTGGCATGGAAAAAGGCAACCGGACCATCAAGATCAACCTCACCCTGCACAACGCGGTTGCCTACATGTACGCTATGCGGAGAGGAGGTGCTCAAATGATGCCGATCTTCCGCTCTCTCTCGGACCGGGCGAACATATACGGGGAAGTAGCCCTCGAATTCCGGCAGATCGTGAGGGATGCTGACTTTTTCGGGTACGATGTAGTCACTGCGATCCGGCACCTGACCGAGACAACTCCCTCAGAAAAGCTCAAAGTCTTCCTTGACGATCTTCTCTCTGTTATCGAAAGTGGCGGGGATATGGGGAATTTCCTTGCCATGAGAGTGCGGCTCTACCAGGAAGAGGCGAGATTTGAGCAGAAGCAGTTCCTCAACGTACTCTCTCTTGTTGCCGAGTCCTATGTCACCCTTTTCGTTGCCGGGCCGCTCTTCCTCATCATCATCATGGTTGTCATGGGGATGATGGGGGGAAGTGCGGTCCTCCAGCTGGCGCTCATCACCTATGCCGTTATGCCCATCGGGTCGCTCATTTTCATTCTCCTTATCGATCTTATCTCAATCAAAGGTGAGAAGGCAGAACGGTACATCAAGGCAAAATGGTTGCACGTTTACACCGATAGCAGGATATACAAAAAGGAGAATGAAGAACACCAGTTTGATCAGCTCAGGAAATACGACCAGGTGCGGAGCCTTGTCCACTACCTTAAGCATCCCCTTGAAAGTTTCGTGAGCAATGCCAATCACACCATGCTCATAACAATCCCCGTTGCAGCGCTCTATCTTATTTTGGTCCTCATAAAAATCCCGCATTACACCAACATGGAGATTTATATCAACGTAATCGACGACCATATCGTCATTGCCCTTCTTATCGTACTCATCCCATACGCGATCTTTTACGAGCTCTGGTCCCATAAAGTCCGGGGCATCCAGGAACTGATCCCCGACTTTCTGGAACGGATGGCGGGCATCAACCAGGTGGGTCTGACGGTTGCCCAGGCAATTTCGATCATGGTGAACACGAACCTCGGGCTGCTCAGTTATGAGATCCGGCGGATCAAGCGGGACATGGACTGGGGAGCGAATTTCACCGAGGCTCTCATGCGGTTTGAGGAACGGATCAGCACCCCGTCCATTGCCCGGACGGTCACCCTGATCACCAAAGCCAGCGAGATGAGCGGGCAGATCGGTGAAGTACTCTCCATCGCGTCAAGCGATGCCAAGATGTCTGAAGTACTGAAACGGGAGCGGCTTTCCGAGATGTTTATCTACACCGCCATAGTGTACCTCTCGTTCTTTGTCTTCCTGTTCGTTGTCGCGGTCCTGACCAACCAGTTCCTCCCGGTCCTCGCCCATGTCAACACCAAAGGGATCCCTGTATCCGGAGCGCTTGCAGGGATAGGATCCATCCAGATCGACACCTTCGGGCGACTTCTTTATCACGCCTGCCTGGTCCAGGCACTCTTCTCGGGCCTCATCGCAGGCCAGATGGGCGAATCTTCCGTGGCGTCCGGTGTGAAACACTCATGTATTCTCCTCATTATCGCGCTCGTGACCTTCAACTTCTTTGTCCTTGGAACTGCCCCCGCGTAAAGATTCACGACGGAAAACCTGCGGTCAGATATCCTTATATCTTCCCGTGAGTATCTCGTACTGAGGTAATCAAAGATGTGCACTGTCGGGGGAGGGCCTGCGGGGGATCTCAATTTTGACGACGACCGGGTGAAAGGCAAGAGTTACCGGTGTAATGAATGCGAGGAGAAGTTCCTGCATATCAACCCGAACAAGAAACCAATCTGCCCCAACTGCGGATCGAGTGACATCAAAGAACTATGATCTATCCTTTGGCTGATGAGTTCCTGCTCGTCAGCGGGGAACATTCTTTTTTACTGGTGGCACGAGCGGGTGCTCACTTTGGCCTGCGCATAGAAACGTTCGACGGGGAGTTCAGCCAGACCGTTGAACCCGACGATCTTGTTGCGGTCTCGGCACCGGAAGGCGGGGCCCTTGAGCCGGCATGCATGCTCGCCGAATTTGTCAGGACATATCGCATGCCCCTCATCGTCCTCCCCAGGGACCATCCCGGTTCGAAGCGGTTTTCGTATCTTGTTTCCGTGGGACCGGTGATCAACACCAGCTGTACAATCCGGCGGGGGACGCATCCGGAACAGCACCTGATCTGTTCAAGCAACGAACTGGCGGGAGTCGTACTGGAGGGACATCCGGGCTGCGTGGAGATATCCGGTCTTCCCGCAACGATTGTTCCACGGTGCGTAAAAACCCGTATAATAACCGAATTTTCCTGATATCCGGGCGAATTTAACCGTTTTTCTTTTTTATGAACGCCCTTTTGATTGAAAATGACAATACATATATGGTTTTTTTCACCTATTATTGTACTGCCGTGAGAGGAGGGTTGGATGAAGACTGAGGTCCTAAGAGACATCAAGAAAGCTGAAGAAGATTACCAATCTATGATCAGTAAGGCCCAGGAAGAGAAGAAGCAGAAGCATTCTCAAGCTGAGCTTGAATCTGATAACCTGGTAACAAAAGCGCAGAGCAATGCAGAACAATACAAAAAGCTGAAACTGGAAGAAGCACGGCACCAGGCAGCACTTAAGCACGCTGAAATCATCAAAGGCGGCAATCAGCGCGCAGCAGCACTCAAGGAGAAAGGGGAAAAGAACCTTTCAAAAGCGGTGCAGCTGCTGGTTTTGCGGTTTAAGGAGCAGCTGCATGTTAAAGCCTAAGCAGATGAGTCGGCTTCTCATCGCAGCCTCACGGGACCAGATGGCCCCGGTTATTACGGAATTATACCGTCATAACCTGTTCCACATCGAGGAATTCGTTGATCAGGGACAGGAAGGCTATGAGGGCTTTAAGATCGGTACGCCTCTTCCGGGAGCAAGCGAGAAGTCCACGGATCTCATCAAGATCCGGGCCATCACCAATGCGATTGCTGTTCGCGGTGATGATATTGATTCGGTGAAGACCTGCCCCCGGGCAGAGTTGAAATCGAAGATTGAACGTGAACTCCCTATCCTTGAACGGGATGTTGAGGACCTGACAGTCAGGCGCTCGAAGCTTGACACCCGGCTCAAGGAGTACGAGCAGAAGATTGTCGAGATAACCCCGTTTGTGAGCGTCCCGGCGGACCTGGATCTGTATCACGGTTACACGAGATTCACCGCCTTTGCCGGGTATGTTCCGCGTGAAGTCGTGCTCTCCGTGCCCAGTGAAATGTATTTTTCCAAGGGCAAAGAGAAAAATTTCCTTGTTGTTATCGCTCAAAACGAGCAGCGGGGAGAGGTTGAACGCACGCTTCAGGAGGCAGGGTTCCAGTCGGTCTCCATACCGGAAGAGTCCGGCTCCCCGCAGTCGCGCATTGACTATTATTCCGGGCAGGTAGCCGCACTCACTAAAGAGATAGCGGAGATCAACGAGAAACTCGAAAGCGTCAGGAACAAACATGCCGAGTTCCTTGCAGCGTGCGAGGAATTCTTAAAATCCGAAGTCGACCAGACCGAAGCACCGCTCCGGTTTGCGACAACGAAACAGACCTTTGTTGCAGAAGGATGGGTTCCTTCAGACATGGTCGATGAAGTTTCCAAATCACTTGTACAGGCAACCGGTGGCAAGATCTATGTCACGGTATTGCCAACCGACTATGAGCATGACTCGGTACCGGTGGAATACAACAACCCGGACTTTGCAAAACCTGCACAGATGCTCATGGACGTTTACTCCCGGCCCAAGTACACTGAAGTGGACCCGACACTGATGCTTGCCATCGTGTTCCCGATCTTCTTTGGTCTGATCCTCGGGGATGTCGGGTATGGCCTGCTTCTCCTGGTGATGTGCTTTGGCCTGCGGAAGATCATGAAAGGCGAAGACGGGCAGATGTTTTTGAAAGTGCTCCGGAATGCCAGCATTTCGAGCATCATCTTCGGCCTGCTCTTCAGTGAGTGTCTTGGATTCGAACTCCCGTGGCACCCGATCATTTTCTCCCGGCACCTTCTCATTGGTGGCGGGTCGGAAGGCGGTGCAGGGCCGGCGATTCCCGCACTGATGATCATGTCCATCTGGATCGGTATTCTGCATATCACGCTCGGCCGGGCCCTCGGCATGTACAACCATGCCAAACAGGACCATGGCGAACACCGAATGAAAGCCGTCATGGCCAACTTCGGGTGGCTCGCGGTCATGTGGGGGATACTCGTTGCCATCTGGTCAAACGTGGCAATGCCGTATATGTTCGATCTCACCAAACTCCCCGTTGTAGCGGCCGGGTTCAATGCCGGCACGTTCGCTGGCGGAGCGCTCATCGTGATCGGTGTTCTCTGCATTGCACGGGATTCCGTTCTTGAAGTGATCGAGTTACCCACAATTATCTCCCACGTGCTCTCCTATGCACGTCTCGTCGCGGTCGGGCTGTCATCCGTTGCCATCGCGATGGTCGTCAATTACATGGCCATCGGGATGTTCATCAAGCCCCAGCTCGCAAATCTCACCATTGTCGGTGTGTTCATCATCTTTGTCGGTGTCATGATATTCCTGCTAGGTCACACGCTGAACCTGGCACTTGGCATCCTGGGTGGGGGACTTCACTCGATTCGTTTGCACTATGTCGAATTCTTCACCAAGTTCTACAAGGGTGGAGGCAAAAAGTACATTCCATTCGGAATGAAAAGGAAGTTTACGGAGGATTAAATTATGCCAGTAGAAGTAGCAGTAGCAGCAACAGATCTCGCAACAATTCAGGCATCGCAGATGGGAATGAAGGCAATCGGCGCAGGACTTGCCGTCGGTCTTACCGGTGTAGGTACCGGTGTGGCTGAGATGGGTATCGGTGCAGCAGCGGTCGGTGCCATCGCCGAGAACAAGGACTTCTTCGGTCTTGGTCTCCTCTTTACCGTTATTCCGGAAACGATCGTTATCTTCGGGCTTGTCGTCGGTCTCCTGCTGTTGTTCTAAACGGAGCAGACAATGGGACTGGAAGCCGTAGTAGAAGAAATCAGGGCAAAAGGCAGATCCGAAGCGGAGAAGGTCCGGGCCGAGTCCAAGGCTGAATCGGACCAGATCCTCGCCGCCGCCACAAAGAAGTCCGACGCGATCAAGATCGCGGCTGAAGAGGAGGTTACCAAACAGGCAGCACACCTCGTCAGCCAGGACGTTTCGGCGGCAAACCTGCTCGTCAAGCGCGAGCTTCTCAACACGCAGAAGGCGCTCCTTGACCAGGTGTACGAAGCAACCCGCAAGGACATTGCTGCACTCCCTGAAAGCTTCCATCGTGAAGCCATCAAGAAACTCCTCACCGAGGCAAAGAAGGAGATCCCTTCCGGTAAAATATCCTGCAATGCCCGGGACGTGGCGACCGCAAAGGCCGTCATCGCTGAACATGCAGAGTTTTCCGGGTTCAAGGTCGGCGAACCGGTCGATATTGATGGCGGGATCCTCATCGAAGGTGAGGGGGGCGCATTGCAGATTGATTACAGTTATCGCACATTCCTTGCACGTGTATGGGAATCCGGGTTGAAGGATGCATCTGATATCCTGTTTGGATAAGGAGGTCCGCGTATGGGTGTGAGTATATCAGCACCGTACATTTACGTGTGTACCAGGATGCGGATGAGGAAGTCAAAACTCCTCCCCAAAGAGGAGTATCAGCGGATGCTCAACATGAGCGTCTCCGAAATCACCCGTATCATCGGAGAAACCGAATACAAACAGGAGATCGACGAGCTCGGGACCACGTTCAAGGGAATCGACTTAATCGAAGTCGCACTCAGCTGGAACCTTGCCAAGGAATACCAGAAGATCCAGGAGATCACCCCGGGGAACTTAAAGCAGTTCACGCAGGTGTACCTCCGCCGGTGGGATATCCAGAACGTTCTCACGATCCTGCGAGGCAAAATGCAGGGCGAGAAACCCGGCAAGATCAAGGAGATTCTCATTCCCGCCGGCAGTCTCGACAAAACGATCCTCGACCGGATGCTTGCAGAAGAGAGCCCCGACCGGGTCATCGAGATGCTCAAAGACCACCGGATGTATCCGGTCTTTGTACGGGAATACCCCGCGGCAAAAGAGACCGGCTCCTTCTCCCACATGGAGAACGAACTCTACAAGCACCTCTATGCCAACATCATCAACGATGCCAAGACCAGTGTCAAAGGCGGTGCCTCGTTCCTTGCCTACATCCAGCTGGAGATAGACATCAAGAACGTCAAGACTCTCTTCCGGCTCCGGGCGGACACCCTTGATGAGGATGCCCGCGACATGTTCATCCCCGGAGGCAGCCTCTCGATTACGGATTTTGCAAGCCTCAACGCCATCAAGGACTTAAACGAGTTCATTGAAATGCTTAAGGCCAATATCCGGAACGACGACCTGCATGCCCTCCTTGACGAACTCAAAGGAAAGGCACAGGTCCACGACATCGAGGCCCGGCTCACCCGTGTGCAGCTGGCCCAGATGGAGAAGATGTCCAAGCGTAACCCGTTCTCCATTCACCCGATTCTCGTGTATCTGGAGAAGAAGAAGTACGAAGTCTTCAACCTGCGGGCGCTCGCACGAGGCAAGGAGTCGCATCTCCCCTCTGAGAAGATCGTGGATTACCTGGTGATGTAAATGGAGATTGCAGTAATCGGCAACAGTGAGTTTATCCTCGGGTTCCGGCTCGCAGGTATCCGCAAGACCTATGCTGCGGAAAACGACGAGAAACTGACTGAACATATCACCAGTGCGCTGCAGGACGGCGAGGTCGGTATCCTTGTCCTCAACAGCAGCGATATGGACCGTATCCCCCGGAAGCTTCGCGTCACGCTTGAAAATTCCGTGAAGCCAACGGTTATCGCCATTGGTGGCGAAGAAGGGGGACTCTCCATGCGGGAGAGAATCAAGAGATCGGTGGGTGTTGATCTGTGGAAGTAAAAGCAAAAAATACTAAGGAACAGAAACAAGGGGTCCTGAAAAGGATCGCCGGCCCTGTCGTTACGGCAGTCAACCTTGACGCCCACATGTACGATGTGGTGAAGGTCGGCAAAGAAGCGCTGA
>Ga0265296_1000313_pt1 | contig 81829 bp, 60 predicted proteins | sample MunlanPumphouse1_FD_189073 | JGI IMG/M metagenome (GOLD analysis project Ga0265296, IMG submission 189073) | Groundwater microbial communities from a municipal landfill in Southern Ontario, Canada - Pumphouse #1 | ecosystem: Environmental > Aquatic > Deep subsurface > Groundwater | place...
TATGAAAAAAGCGGCGGCCATCGTGACTAATTCCGGTGGGAGAACTTGTTTTAGCGGCGATACATTAGTTTTGACCAATAAGGGCTTTAAATCATTTGCGCAACTTGGCGGTCTGCTTAAAAAAGAAAAAATTTTTATTCCTTCTTTAAATAAAAAAAATTTAAAAATAGAATGGAAAGAAATTTATGATTTTCAAGTTAAAATCGGTCGGCCGCTGAAAGTCGCTTTTTCTCAAACCGGAAAACAGATTAATAATTGCTTGAAGACGACCGTTGACCATAAATTTCTCACTTGGGACAACCGCGCGCTTGTCGAAAAGACGATTGGCGAAATTTTAAAAAAACAAGAAATGGTTTTAGTCGCTAAAAATTTGAAAAATTTTCGAGCTAATAGGATTGACAGTAGGTTGGCGTATTTATGGGGAGCGATTTTTACCGATGGCAATGTTTATTTAAGCCGGACTCACGGTGAAGTCCAGTTTATTCAGAAATTTATTCCCGCCAAAGAAGAACTGATTTGGACGGTACAAAATTATTTTAAGGAACTTTTCGGCAAGGAGGTAAAATTAAGCCATAAAAAAATCAGCCAGGGCTATATTAGGGGCAAGAAAGTCGTCGGTCAGGCCTCGGTCTTAAGGTGTTACAGCAAAGAAATCGCTCAGAAATTTTTTGATTGGAGAAATAATTTGGACCGTTATCTTGTAAATTGTTCTCCAGAGTCAAATTTGGCTTTTTTAGCCGGCGTTATTGATGGCGATGGTTCTTACTATAAAAATCGGGTGCAAATTTATTGTTCTAATGATAATTTACTAAAAGGCATAATCGTCAGTTGTTTGAAAAATGGCTTCTTACCGCAAGTCACCAACAATAGGAATATTTATAATATTCAAATCGTGGAAAAATTAGAGGAAATATTCGCCTATACTAAAAGAGTTAATGGTGAATTTAATCGAATCACTATAGGAACGGTTTTCTATTCGGCTAAACAGCTTTTAGGCGATATTATTAACAAAGTTAATTATCGTGGCCGGATCAGGCCATATATTGAAAAAAATTTATTGATTGATAGCAACAAGATTAGGAATTTTTTAATTCCCATGATTTTAGGGCAAACCGCCAATCATCAGCTGACTAATATTATAAATTCAGATACAAAAATGCTTCGGGCCAAAAAGATTGGTGCTTTGGCTAGTCAAAAAGTTTACAATATTTCAGTTAAGGACAATCATAATTATTTGGTTTTTACTAATCGGCTGACTCCGCTAATAGTTAACAATTGTCACGCGGCGATAGTTTCGCGCGAACTTGGCGTGCCTTGCGTGGTGGGCACTCGGGAGGCGACTAAAAAAATAAGAAGCGGCCAGGCCATCACCGTGTCTGGCGCTGAAGGCGAGATTGGCAAGGTCTATAACGGCCTCGTGCCTTTTAAAATCAGAAAAATTAATTTAAAAAAATTGCTTAAGCCAAAAACAAAAATTATGATGAATGTGGGCAATCCTTACGCGGCCTTGAATTTTTCTTTTATCCCTTGTAGCGGCGTGGGTTTGGCGCGTGAAGAATTTATTATTTCCAATTATATAAAAGTCCATCCTTTGGCGCTTTTGAATTTTAATAAAATTAAGGAGGAAAAAATTAAAGAGCAAATTAATGATTTAACCGCCAACCATCCTTATAAGCCGCAATTTTTTATTGATAAATTAGCCGAAGGCGTGGGCATGATCGCGGCCGCTTTTTATCCCAAGGAGGTGATTATCCGCCTTTCTGATTTTAAATCCAATGAATATGCCAACTTAATCGGCGGCCGGCAATTTGAGCCCATAGAGCCCAATCCCATGATTGGCTGGCGGGGCGCTTCCCGCTATTATAGCGCCAAATATCAAAAGGCCTTTGTTTTGGAATGCCGGGCATTGGTTAAGGCGCGGCGCGATTTTGGCTTGAATAATATTAAAATAATGATTCCGTTTTGCCGGACAGTGGAAGAAGGAAAAAGAGTGATAAAAATAATGGCGCAAAACGGCCTTAAGCGCGGCCAAGACGGCCTGGAGATTTATGTGATGTGCGAAATACCCGCTAATGTGATTTTGGCGGAAGAATTTTGCCGGATATTTGACGGCTTTTCCATCGGCTCAAATGATTTAACCCAACTCACTCTGGGCGTTGACCGCGATTCTGAATTAGTGGCCTCAATTTATGATGAAAGGAATCAAGCGGTTAAAGATTTGATTTCTCGGGTCATTAAAATCGCCAAAAAAAATAAAAGAAAAATCGGCATTTGCGGCCAAGCGCCGTCGGATTTCCCGGATTTTGCCCGTTTTTTGGTCCGGGAAAATATTGACAGCATCTCCTTGGTGCCCGATACGGTCGTCAAAACCACCTTAGCCATTTTGGCCGAAGAAAAGAAAAAATTTAGACGCAAAAACGCAAAATAAACAAAAGCGCAAAAAATGAATAAGGGATAGACGCAAAAGATAATAATTTGACATTTCCGCCGGGCGGTGATATGATACATACTTATTATCGTTCTTTATTTATTATAAGGAGGTGCATAATTGCCGCTTAATAAAATTGCGAGGCCGCCGCCGCGCTATATCCAATGAGTCAAGAGAAAATCAGATTTAAAAATCAATTTTCCCACTCAAAGGAGAAAGCGTATGTGTTCAAAGAAAGGTCACGAAATCGTGGTGACTTATCCCGATGGCCGGCGAGAACGGTTCTGTTCTCGGCACAACCGAAGGGCAAAGCAATGGCTTGATATTTTTCGCCAGCAGGGCGATGGGGTGCGGGTTGATAAAAAATCGGTTTTCACGAGTAAAGCGATTAAGCGCCAGAACGCGGGCCAACGAATCAGGATTCCCGCCGTCCTGCGGACAGCATAAAATACTTTTGCGCCTTAGGTTTTCGTCTTAAATTTTGGGGCAAGCTCAATCGAGCAAGCCCCTTTTAATTTACCCGGTTTGAGATTATAATGAATTTAAAAATACTGAAATTTTGAATTTAAAATCTAAAAAGCATCTATGCTAAGATTCTTTCATCAATTTCAACCCCAGCCCATATTTTTTCAATTTGGCTGGCTAACCATAAGATGGTACGGTCTGCTTATGGCTTTGAGCTTTATTATCGGTATTTTTATTCTTACGGCCTTGGGCCGGAAAAAAGGTATTAAAAGCGATGACGTTTATGATTTGGCTTTTTGGCTGGTGATTGGTGGCATTATCGGCGCGCGGCTTTATGAAGTTTTTTTCATCAACTGGGATTATTATAAAAATAATTTATCAGCGATTTTTAAAATTTGGCAGGGCGGTTTGGCCATCCACGGCGCCATTATCGCCGGCTTGATTGTCTTGTGGTTTTGGGCGAAAAAGAAAAAATTTTCTTTTTGGCTATTGACCGACTTGCTGGCCGTACCCCTGGCTCTGGGCCAGGCCATTGGCCGCTGGGGCAATTATTTTAATCAGGAACTTTTTGGCCCGCCCACCAATTTGCCTTGGGGCATTCCCATCGGCGAGGCCAATCGGCCGGCGCTATTTATGAATGAAAAATATTTTCAGCCCGCTTTTCTTTATGAATCAATTTTGGACCTGGTTCTTTTTTTAATTATTATCCGGGCGATAAAAAGGGGAGCGCGCCAAGGCGTGGCCACGGTTATTTATTTTTTGGGCTACGGCTTAATCAGGTTTTTTATGGAATTTGTTCGGATTGATGAGACGCCGAATGTTTTGGGCCTGCGCCTGCCTCAATTGGCCAGTTTATTAATAATTTTGGCGGCCATTTTCATTTGGGCTTTTTTATTGAGGCCAAATAACAAGAAATCATAAAAACGCCGAGGCGGACAGGCAAAAATTTAAAAATTGTTAATAAATTATGGCTAATTTTAGCCATTTTTTAGTATTTATTGGTGAAAACTATTGACAAAAAGGGAATAAACTTATATTATAAAAGCAGTTTTTTTAATGGTTCATTACAATTTAAAGGAAAGGAAAAAGTATCGTGAACAGAAAAAGAAAGATGGCACTTGGTCTTTGGTCATTGGTTTTGATTATTTGTGGTTTTTTTGTTTTTCTGGAAATGGCGGAAATCCGTCGGTAAAAAATGACAATAGTTTGTAATAATTTAAAACATTTGAAATCACCAAAAATTTTCTGAAAGGACAGTTTATCATGAATGCTCTTGTCTCTTCGTTGGCAAAAGGATCAAAAATTGCTTTTGATCAGGTGAAGTTATTTGTCAAAATAACACTGGCCTCATTGGTTGTTTTGGCGGTTCTGATTTTTGTGGGTATTATTTTCAAGATTGAATTACTGATTATTTTGCCCACCGTTATCGTCGCTCTTATCTGTCTGCCGTTGTTTATGGTAATGCGCTTCGCTTCCAAGTACATCAAAATACTTTCTGGCTTGACGCAACTCACGGGTACCTTAGCGGTTTGGCTGTTGTTTTTTGGTTTTCTTAATGCCATTCATCCAGAATGGTTTTATCTCTCCGGTGGTAACTTTAAGAATTTATTGGTATTTGGAACCGCCGCTCTGTTTATCGCCGCCTTTGTGGTATATTCAGGCATCCGATTTGGATTCGTGAATTTTATTATAGCGGCAGTGGTTATTGCTATGACAGCGCTTTATGGCATTAAAATAGTAAGGCCGGGAATTTATGATCAGTGGTTTTCCAAAAGGCAATATATTGATGCCACGATTGCGTGCGTCTCTGAGTCAACACCCGCTTATAAATTAAATGGCGTTCGGCTGGAGAAAATGGCTGATCTTAATTTAACAACCAACAGTTTAGTGGCAATTCTTGATGAATTGCCCAGACAGTTCGGCGGCGAGTTGTTTCTTAATTGTATGTTGCCCAATAGCGATGGCAATTATGTGAACGGCCAAGAGGTGTGGTTGCCCAAAAGAAAGCTTTTTTTAAAAGGCGATTCTTTGAAAAAAGAATTGGAAAAAGATTCAATCGCAACGGTCCTCATCCCCACTCCCATTCGTACCCCGACTATTACTCCCATTGCTACACCAATTCCCATTCAACCGCCAGGAAATTTAGAGTGGTATTTAGATGATGATAATGCCACTCATGTTCTGAATAAAATAATAAAAATTAATGAAATAACAGGTGCAAGTTTTGGACTTCATGGTCATCGCGTTTATTTGAAAAGTATATTTTTTACTAAACCATTTATTTTGGTATTGGAGTCATATGAAAATACTGGTGAGAAAGATGTTCGAGTGACAAAATCCAGGACCATATTGATAGATAGGAATGGAATAGGCCATAGTTCAAAGAAGTCAATTTTTTTTCCTTCTTTGTCAAAATATAGGCCTGAATATTTACTTTTTTCTTTATGCCCCGGGGAAAAACAATATATTGTGAGGGTTTTTGATTACTACCCACCAGAAACCTTTAGCCCCGGCTTCTATCTTTGGGAGGAAACAAAGATACCTTTGCCATGATTTAATAGAGAATTAGTTGCATTGTGATATTTAAAAGTCAATAAAGTTTATAACCCGCAGAGAAAGCTAAAAAAGCTATTCTCCGCGGGATTTTTTTATAAAAATATAAATTTAATGGCTAATTTAGGCCATTTTTTTATATTTATTAGCGAAAACTATTGACATAATTATATTTATATGCTATTATAGTATATTAATGAGACGAAAATTGTTTCTTGAATTTAGCCCTTTTGGGGCAAGCAATAAGAGGGTTAAATCTAGGGAATATTTCCCTTCAAAATAGATCCTTAACAATTTAATAAAAATCATTGGGGTAAGCAATAAGAGGGTTAAATCTAGGGAATATTTCCCTTCAAAATAGATCCTTAACAATTTAATAAAAATCAATTGAAACAATTTTGGATATTTGAAGGGAAAGAAAGGAAAGAAAGAAAATGGCTATCAACCTAATTGATTGTCCGCATTGCGGCCAAAAAACCTATGGTAAGGGAAAATTTTGCAGCCAGTGTGCGGGGGCAATTCAGCCACCAACTCAACCGCCATCACAATCTGGTCCACCACCGGCAACTCAACAGGGTGGCGGTCAGCAGGTTGCGAGCCAAGGAAAAAGCAAATGGCGGCTGGACGTCAATCCCACTCATGATTATGGCGATGGCCGCTATGACTTCAGGGTTTTATTGTCCGAGAATGGCGTTGGCACAAAACACGACATCATTGTAATGGGCATAGAGCCAGATCCGGCCGACCCCTGCACTGGAGATATTTCTCCGGATAAGAAGCACATCGTCCTAAATCAAGACGGTGGAGCCATAGTGACCATTCTGGTTACGGGCCGTCGGCGCGACCTGGACTTTACTTGCCCATCTTGTGGCAATGAAACTAAAGGCGTCTTGCGTTTGCACGGCGCTTACCAAGCCGATCCGGCTAAAGGGTTTTGGGGAAACTTCAAGGGCATTATAGAATTCAATAAAGGAAGGTAAGTGAAAATGAGTACATACTGGGTTCTTGTGGGAGCAATTTTCCTGGGTTGGTTTGCCATAATGGCCATCTGGCGCCGTTATCAACTGGGCGTCATTCTCGGCCAGCCCGTTTGTAATAACAACTGGCGATGGCTGATTCTGTTCCTGTGCGCCAATTTGTGCGCTGGCTCGGCATTTGTCGGTGGCTTTGGTGAGCCGATTCTCTCCGGTTATTGGAAAGAATTTTGGCCGTCGGCCATGGCTACGGCAAACAAGATGAAGCCAGGCGAGACACTTAAAAGCAATTTAACAAGCTTTGTTTTGGGTGGGGACTTGGTAGAAACCGGGTCCCATACTCCCGCCGTTACACCTTCAAAACCACCGGCGCCGGCTAAGAAATATCCCAGCTGGTTCTGGTGGAAATTATCGCTTGTTTTGTGGCTGGCCACGATTATTTACTTTCCAATTGCTTTTCGCGAAGAATTTCGGGAGGTTTTGGAGAGGAAGAGGGCAGATTCAATTTCGGGAGAGTCTGAAAGCGGCCGCACGGCACCGCCTTCCATTATCCCGTCGCCTCCCGGTGGCACCGTAAAAACGTGGGGCTTCTTTGATGATTTGAAAGCCGGACTTTCCGCGGAAGTTATCAAGGAAGTGTTCACCAGGATTTTTAAAAAATGGTTCCATTAAAAAAGATTGAAAATGAAAAGAGGTGTAATAATGAAAGTGGACATTAAGCAACTGATAGTGGGTCTGGTGGGAGGAGTTATTGTTGGTGTTTTGCTCCGCGCAATCCTGCCCGTCAGTATTGCGTTTTTCGCCTCCTTGGTAATATTTGTTTTTGTGGCGAATATTATTTTAGAGAAGGTGGAGAAGGATTCTGCTCTTAAACGCGCGGGCGGCAAGATTATGCGATTGGCCGTGGCTATCTTGGCTTTCATCGGCATACGAATTATGGCTGAATATCTTTTCTGTATGCCATTAGTAGGAGTGGCCGTGGAGGCCCCGCACCAGGAAGTTATGAGAGCTTTTATGCTCGAGTTTTTCTTCCTGATTCCCGGCGGTGGTCTGGCCTATGCTATCGCCTACGGCAAGATAAGTCGGGTTTTCGTCTACTTCTTGGCGACCGGTTCTTTTTTCCTAATTCTCTGGCAGGTGAAACAGCGAGATAACTATCAGGCTCGCGGCGCCAGATGGCAAGCTGGTATAAATCGGAACACCTCCCAGAAGAATTTTGAAAGCCGAGTTGATAATCAGCTGGCCAACAATCTTTGGGCAATAACAACCTATCCCGCTTCAATTTATGATCTGCAGTTCAATGGCCGTGGTGATGTTATCGGGGCCATTAAAGCGGTCAAAGAGGGAAAGGATGTAAAATTGGAAGAGGATGAGGTTGTAAGGATGGCTAATCGGTCTGATGTTTTTTATCAGGGTCAGGCCTTCACTTGTGTCATCGAAATAAAAGATGGCAAAGAGTTCAATACCATAAAGTCCTGGGTTAAGGCGGAAGATCTGATCCAACTTGACCCAGCCAAGACCAAGGTTAAGGAAGGGCAGTACGCCATTGTCCGCGATAAAAATTCGTGGACGATTTACTTCCTGACCGATAAGGCCATTACCGTGGATGATTTTCCTCTGGGGGCATATTTCATTATCAATGGAATTGCCAATGGCATTACCAACGAGGTACCATTGTTATGCCCCACCCGGGAGGATTTGAATCGGTTTTGTCCAATACCTCTGGGCCAAAAAATTCGGCTTCAAGACACTCGTGTAGGGATGGTCTTACGAGCCATTGTGGGCACGAAAGTGACGATCACTTTCGTCTAATCCCGTCAAAATATTCCATTACGGAGCTAAGAATTGTAATCCAGTTCTTAGCTCCTTTTAATTTTTCAAATTATGATTTATAATAAAGCTATAACTCTTTAATATAATATTATGTTCAAACGTTTAATAATTTTATTATTCATTATTGTTTTTATTGTTTTGGCGGTTTTATTTTTTTCAACAAATAATATGGCATATGCTGTTCATGGTGCTGCTGATATACCTGGTAATACTGGCGGCACACCAGTCGCTGGCCCCGATCTCACTAATCCTGGCGGTATAGGCGGGTCCACGCCCGGCAAACGCCTTGCCAATCCCTTGGGCGACGAGCAGGGCGATGTATCCAAGGTGGCTAATAATCTCATTAAAGCCGCTTTAGGGCTTACGGGCGTTTTAGCCATAATCGCCTTTATCTGGGGCGGTATAGAGTGGATGACTTCGGGCGGTAATGAACCAAGGATAAAAAAGGGTAAGGATATGATGATTTGGGCCGTGGTCGGCTTGGTGGCCATTTTTGGCTCTTATGCCATATTAAATCTGATTTTTCAGGCCCTGGGTGGATAAGTTGCCTTATATTTGGATTTTTTAAAAAAACTGCCCCATTGCGCGGGTAGTTTTTAAATTAAATTTATCTTGCCAATTTGGAAAAAATATGGTAATATTCTTTCTGATATTACTGGTTTTGTTAATCGTGGCATAGTTAATTGTTAACTGTCAATTGTTAATAGTTAAATATGGATCGGTAGCTCAATTGGGTCGAGGCCCTTAGGCCGAGACGGGTTGGAAGCGAAACAAGCCGAGCCACAAGCGAGGCGCAGATGAGCGTCGGCAAATCTGCCAGTGACAGATTTGACGCCAACCCAGGATAGAGCGGTCCAACCGCAGGTTGGATAAAATATGGAAATATAAATTAGGCGCGTCTAAGATTAAAAATATGGATCGGTAGCTCAATTGGTTAGAGCGCTGCCCTGTCACGGCAGAGGTCGCGGGTTCAAGTCCCGTCCGGTCCGCGGACTTAAAACAAAAACAGGATTTTAATCCTGTTTTTGTTTTATAATCTGCTGTGCAGATTGGGACTTGAACGGGCAGAAGCGAGACAAATTTTGCGCTGGATTTTGCCAGCGCAAAATACTGGCGAGCGTAGACAAATGCGACCATAGGAGCATTTGGCTACGCCCAGGGCGAAGAAGCTTGAGCGGAAGCGAGAGCGATGAGAAATGTCCCGTCCGGTCCGAATTCACGAAAACAGAGTTTGATCTCTGTTTTTTGTTTTATTTTAAGGTGTATCGGTTGTATTATTCGTATCAATATGATACGATTAAGTAGTATAAATGATATGAACAAAAGTATGGCCAAAGTAGATAAAAAACAACAAACAATCATTAATCTCATATTGGATGGGGCTGTTTTGTCATCTTCAAAAATACACCAAAAGATGACAAAAGCAGGAGAAGATGTCTCTCTAATAACAGTCAAAAGAATTTTAACTCAGATGGTTAATGCTGGCCTGCTGGATAAAAGCGGCGCTGGACGCACGACTATTTATGCGGTAGGCATTAAAGGAAGAATATTATCTGACGTTAAAGCTAAAGAATATTGCAGCGTTGAGCCGGATAAGCGCACAGGATTAAAAGGACATAATTTTGGATTATTTAAAAATATTCCGGAAGATATTTTCAGTCAGGAAGAATTAAAAATTTTAAATGAAGCCACCGCTCGATACCATCAACGAACTAAAGATTTATCCTCGGTTATTGAAAAAAAGGAATTAGAGCGTTTGATTATTGAGTTGTCTTGGAAATCGTCCAAAATCGAAGGGAATACCTATACCTTGCTTGATACAGAAAAATTGATTTTAGAGAATAAGGAAGCGCCCGGGCACGACCCAAAAGAAGCGCGGATGATTTTAAACCATAAAGAGGCCTTTAATTATGTCCGTGAACACGCCGATAAATTTAAAACTTTGACTCGTAAAAATTTAGAAGAGCTGCACTCGATTTTAGTTAAAGGTTTGAGTGTGGAATTGGGACTGCGAAAAAGGCCGGTGGGTGTTTTGGGTTCGATTTATCGACCACTTGATAATGCCCAGCAAATTTTTGAAGCCGTGGAAGCTTTAGGCGGGGCGATAATAAAAATGACGGATCCCTATGCCAAGGCGTTAATTGCTATTTTAGGCCTGAGCTATATTCAACCGTTTGAGGATGGCAATAAAAGAACATCGCGTCTTTTGGCTAACGCCACGCTTTTGGCGTATGGCTGTGCTCCTCTTTCATACCGCAGTGTTGATGAAAACGATTATCGTGAAGCGATTTTGGTTTTTTATGAGCTCAATTCCGTTATGCCGTTTAAGAAAATATTCATTTCGCAGTATGAATTTGCGGCTAATAATTATGCGGTGAAATAGCGGGTTTTTTGATATAAAAAGAACCAGAAATGAGATTTTCTGGTTCCAGGTAGAAAGGATAAAATTAGATTTGATAATCTGCCTTATCATCTTTCATCCAGCCGATTGGGATTTTGTTCCAAATGCGTTCATGAAAATAGTACAAAACAATTTTTGTGAAAATTTCTACCAGACCAATCGTGAGGGCGAGTTTTACGCGGCCGGTGACAAAAAATGAAATTACCATAGTGTCTAAGGTGCCGGTCAGCCGCCAAGATATGGCTTTGACAATGCTCCGCCAATGTCTTTCTTTGATCATCGCGTCTAAATCCTCTCTATTGGGAATTATTATACTTACTTGTTTGTCAGTATTTGACCATAAGATAGCACGCCGGTATGCTTTTGTAAAGAAGTGAATTTAAGCCATGGCTTAAAATAAAAATCCCCCGTCCCAATGTCACATGGGGGCGGGGGTGATTTGTTTAAATGAAGTCCTTTTTAGGGCTTAGCCGATGAAAGGGGACCGGAAGTTTCGTCTTGGATTGAGAGCGCTGGCTTTGGCCCAAAGTCCATAAATTGGTCGGTATCGCCTATCGCCCAATCTTTGGTCGAAATCTGATAGTTGCCTTCCTCAAGTATTTTTATGGTTTGGTCAATCTGATTAAAGTCAATTTGCATTGCCGCTGATAATCTATCATTTAATTCTTTAACCCTATTGCCAACCGCCTCGGGAGTCAGTTGGCGCATTTGCGTTTCATCATAGAAGTTGAGCAGGGTCTGGTTTTTTTCCGTGAGCCCTTTTTTAATGGCCGAGCTCCTGGCGACAATCTCTTTAAGATAATACCTGCGGTTTACGGTTCTAAGGCAGGCCGGGTCGCTTGGGGGCCGGCCGGCTTTTCTCATTTCCGCGTAGGCCTTTATCTCAAATGATTCGTTGTGGCGCCATTGCTCGAGCCGGGTTTCGTTGTTTTGAAAATTGATTCGGTTCTGGCGCAACTCGTCAGCAATATTTTTAAGACCGGGTGGTAAATTATTAATCGGTGATATTTCAATACCATAACCTGATTCAATGCCCTGGCCTAAATCATTAGGTAGGGGAATATAATTGGCGGAGGTGATTTTGGCGTGTTGGCCCCAGAATTTTTTCGGCCTAAAGTGCTGCCAGGTGGCCAAGCTGGCGGTGGCGATCAGGGCGATTATCGTTATGGTCATCTTGATGGAAGTTCTCGACGGCAACTGCGGTTCCGGTGGCGATGTTACCGGTAACCCCTCGCACATGGCCGGCGGTGGCGGCGGTTCCTCACCATTTAACTGTTTCATTGGCTTTCTCCCTTTTTAATTTGTTTCAAATGGCAACTATTATTTAGGTTTTTAAGGTGCTGATTATTAGTTTATATATATAACAAAAAAGATTTTTTGTCAAATTCAGATTTTATTTATTTTAGCAAAAAATTTCCCCGCGCGCTTTTATGAGTTTGCGGGGAAATAGATTATTTTTGCCGGCAGATTTTATTGTTGCCGGCCCGGTCATTCTTTGGCCGCTATTTTTCCTCGGAGTTTGTCCAAAATCGGTTGAAGAGCAATTTTTAGCTTCTCCCGCTCTTCCTGGCTCATTTGGAAAAATTCTGATTTGGTTCGGTTTAAAAGAGCGTTGTTTGGAATTGGCAATCCCAGAACGCGATAGTAAATTCCCTGCGGTTCGGGCCGTTCCAAGTCAAACCAAGAGACCAGATTATTTTTATCCAACATCGCGGGAAAAGTATTGGCTGGCGGCGTCATTGGTTCCTGGGAAAGAATATCAATTGTCCTTGCCAGTTCGCTGATTAGAAATTGTTTTTTCTTGTCTACCGGTGGATTGATGGCGACAGGAACTGGCGTGGATAATGGGTCCGGTTGAGTGGCGACGGTTTTTTTAGGAGCGGGAGTTGGAGTTGGAGCGGCGAATATTTTTGCCGCCGGTTCCGTTGATTGAGGCGGCCTAAAAAAATCAACTTGGGGCGCTTTGTTTTCTTGAAAGCCGTAGTTATTGCTTGAGCCGTTCCAGTTATAGCCGTTCCAGCCCTCGCCATAGCCGGTTCTATTTCGGGAAATTTTGACGATGGCTTCAGTGGCCAAATCTCTGGCTTCGGGGTCTTTAATGGTGGCGGCCGAGAGAATGCCAGCGGTTTCATCTAAATGGCCGCCATAGCGCATCGCCACCTGGCCGGAATCCACTCGGCCGGCCGGGTCGCCATACTTCAATGTTTCGGCCGGAGAATGAAACCGGCTCGCGCTGGTCTGAAATTGGTTGTCTGTTTGGGCGCAGGCAGCCAAAAAAAACAAGCCGACAAACACCGAGAATTTCATTTTTGGATACCTCCATTTTTCAAATAAATAGATTTCTTGCCTCTTGGTTAATTTTATTAAGGTGCTGACTGATGATTGTTAACTTAATTTTATTATAGTTATAGAAATTTGTAAATGGTTTTGAGGTATATGTTTTGGTGTATAAATAAAAAAATCCCCCGTAAAGTTTTTAGTGAACTTTACGGGGTATTTATTGGCGTAGTTTTGATTTGCCTGCTCTATTCGCTGGGCGTCTCAATAACCTCATCATCAACGGCCGGAGGAGCGGGAGCAGGTATAATTAGGCGGGTGCAGGTCTTTCGGCGCTTTCTTGGGGCTTCCAAAGCGGCCGACGGTTTTAAGACGATTGACCGCTCTGTTGTAATACTCCTCTTTGGCGTCTTCTTCATCGCGCATCTGGCGTAACCCGCCGTTAATGTCGCTTTTCCCACTCTTCGCATATCTTGCGTAACCCGTCGTTAAGTTGCTTTTTCCACTCTTCGTGAGCGGTTAAGCGTTTTTCTGCCAGCGATTTTTTTGGCAGTTGCTGTTGTAAATTTTTCAAAACCGGCTGGAGGGCAATTTTCAGTTTCTCCCGCTCTTCCTGGCTCATTTGGAAAAATTCTGATTTGGTGCGACTAAGCAAGGACTGATTTTGAATCGGCAGGCCCAGAACGCGGTAGTAAATTCCCTGCGGTTCGGGCCGTTCCAAGTCAAACCAAGAGACCAGCTTATTTTTATCCAACATCGCGGGAAAGGCATTGGGCGGCGGCACCATTGGTTCTTGGGAAAGAATATCAATGGTTCTTGCCAGTTCGTTGATTAGAAATTGCGTCTGCTTTTCCGAGAGATGGCCAATCGCAGTAGTCGTGGTTGTGGTTAAAGTCGCTTTTTTTGCGGCTGATTTTTTTTGTTGAGCCAAGGCATTGGCGCTAAACAAAAAAATGATAACTAAAAACATCACAACTTGTCTCATTTTAATTTCCTCCACCTTTTCAAATTTTTTTAATGCCGAGTTTATGTTTTATTAAGGTGCCAATTTATTATTTATAGGATATAACAAAAAATAGCTTATGTCAAACCAAGTTTGCGCGCGTGCCTAAAACAGAGATATTTTTAGTAAAAAAAGTCCCCGTAAAGTTCTTGGTGAACTTTACGGGGGTATTTGTTGGCGTGGCTCTGATTCCGTCTGCTTTATTCGCTGGGCGCCTCAATAACTTCGTCATCAACGGTCGGAGGAGCGGGAGGAGCAGGCACATTGGGCGGGTACAGGTCTTTCAGCGCCTTTTTGGGGCTACCGAAACGGCCAACGGTTTTAAGGCGTTTGATTGCCTTGCCGTAATACTCCTGTTTAGCCTTTGTTTCTTCGCGCCTCTGACGTAACGCGCCGTCAAGTTCCTTTTCCCATTTTTCGTGAGCGATTAAGCGTTTTTCATGATCAGTCAACTGGCTCTCGATTGGCTTGAGCCGTTCGTTGAGTTGCGCGGGTTGGACGGCGGTCCTGGTTTTGTCCAGGTTATTCCTCTTGGCGGCTAACTCCTCCTTTAGGTTGCCGTCATGCAGAGCTTTTTCGGCCTCGTCCTCGGTCTTGCCATCGGCGATGAGCTCGACCTTGTCACGAGCATCCAACCCCGCTTTTACCCGTTTGACTTCCGCCCTCACTTGTTTGACTTCCGTCGCCAGTCCATCAAGCGTAATTATTGTCGTGATGGTGGTGCCGGCGGAAGCAGTGGTCGCACCCTTTTTCTGTGAGGCGGTGACCAACCCGGTCTTCTTGTCCTTGGCTGGCGTTTCCGATTTGGCAGCGAGCGAAGCTGAGGTTTGAGCGGCCATAACGGCGGTGGCGAGCTTGGCCGGGAGTTCGGCGATTTCCTTCTGGATATCGCCTTGACCCATAGCAATGTCGATGAGCTGTTCGACCTGCTCCTTCCTCAAAGGGATGCCGTTTTCCATCATGGACTTACCTAATCCCTGGATGGCCTCGACGATGTCCTTGTTCGCGTTCGTCGTGGTCGCATGAGCGGTCGTTGTGGCCGTCGCGGAGGCGGCCTGTTTGCCCCAGAATTTGCATTTCGGCCAGGTAAAGTACCCATAGAGAAAACCGGCGATGGCGACCAGGACGATCATCGTCCAGACGATTTTGCCGAAAGTTCGTGGCGCCGGTGCCGGTTGCGGCGATGGCCGAAACTCAACTCGTGCCGACCGGGGCCGCCCAAGGGATGGCGCCGGTTGTGCCGTCGATTGCGGTGGCAACTCTTCTTGTGGCGGCGGCACTGCGTGCGACCGACCGGTCTGCGGCGGCGCCTCGTCTAAAGGCGGCAGCCGAATCTCCTCGTCCAAGGGCGGTTGAGGATTCGGGTTCGGTCCCTGGTCCTCGTGTTCCGGCGGCAGAGTCGGCTGGAGCGATTCGGGCGGTGGCGGTTGATTGGCCCGCGGCCGCGATTGATTTTCCCTCTTTGGCTTTGGCATAATTATGCCCTCCTTTTTCCTTTCAAATTTTAAAATTGGTTTTAAAGGTTCGGTTTTTTGACTCTTTTTATATGACTAAGGTCCTTTGTTATCGGACTTATCATTGTATCATATAATCATAATTTTGTCAATAGATTTAATGAGAGTTAATGAATTTTTTGTTTATTTTATTAAAAAAACCGCTAAATTTAGCGTTTTTTTATCAAGAATTATTCAGGAATTATTGAGAAATTTACTTAATTTTTTCTATTATTTTAGCAAAAATAATTGGTTGTTTCTGGGCGATTTCGGCTAAGACCTTTCGGTCTAATTCTATCTTGGCCTTCTTTAAACCGCCGATAAATTTACTATAAGAAAGGCCGTGTTCCCTGACCGCGGCATTAAGCTGGATTTGCCATAATTGTCTGGCCGTTCTTTTTTTTGTCCGGCGGTCTCGGTAAGCATAAACGCCGGCCTTGGTAACGGCGGTCTTGGCTAATTTGATTAATTTTTTTCGGCCCCATTTATAACCCTTGGCTTGTTTTAAGATATTCCGGCGGTTTTTGGCATGGGTCATTCCTCGTTTTACTCTCGGCATATTTTTTAAATCTTTAAATTATTATATTGTTTATATTATTAAACCACTAGACCCGATGGATATTTATATAATTTTCAATTTTAGAATTTTGAATTTTGAAATAATGATTTAATGTCATCGCGAGCGAAGCCCGAGCGTCAGGAGGGCGAAGCGTGGCGATTTTATTGCAGTTAGATTGCTTCGTCGCCGATTACGGCTTCTCGCAATGACAATTTCAAAATTATTTCAAAATTCAAAATTTTTAATTATAAGGCATTGATTGTCTGATGGTTTTTCGGTCTGACTTGGCGATTTGGACGTCGCGCCTTTTATGGCGCTTGGTCTTGCCCGACTCGCGGGCGTTAAAATGGTCTTGGCCGGCCATTCTTTTTATTATTTTTTTCTTTTTGGTTATTTTGAATCTTTTAGCAACCGCTTGCCGGGTTTTTATTTTTGGCATGTTTTTAATTTATAAGTTTATAAGTTACTAAGTTTATAAGTTTTTTCCCCTTAGCGACTCACCAACTTATAAACTTAGTAACTGAATTTTAATAGGAAATAATCGCGGAAAATTTATTGCCCAATTGTTTTAATTCCTGCTCTATTTTTAAAATTTTATTTTCTGATTTTATCTGGATTTCATTGATGGTCCGGCGAATGGTTTCCCGGGCCAAATCCGCATGCTGGTTTTCCCGGCCTCTTAATTGGATTTCTATTTTAACCTTGTCGCCGCCTTTTAAAAATTTAATCGCTTGCTCAATCCTAAATGCCATATCATGCTGGCCGATTCTGGTTGAGAGCTTAATGGTTTTTATTTCAATGGTTTTTTGCTTGGCTTTGGCTTTTCTTTCCATTTTTTCGCGCTGATATTTGAAACTGCCGTAATTCATAAATTTGGCGATTGGCGTTTCCGCTTTGGGCGAAACCTCAACCAAGTCCAAGCCCCTGGCCTGCGCTTCGGCCAAGGCCCGCTCTTTGGGCATTGGGCCGAGATTTTGGCCGTTTTCATCAATAATAATCAGCTCGCGGGTAAAAATTTTTTCATTGATTCGGAATTCTTTGAAAGATTCTTTTTGGAAATTTTTTCCTTTGAAGGATTTTCTCATTAAAATTGTTTATTTAATTTATTCATCTATATTATTTAATTATACTACAGGCCATTAGCGATTAGCCATAGGCCATTAGTGGAGATGAGGAGGGTGAACTCCTGTCTAGAAGCCAGACATAAATCAGGATACAAGTTTAGCTCTTTTTTTAAACCAAGGCCTCAAAAAAGAGCAAAATGGTCTTGGTTGTTCTTGGTAATTTTAAATGATAATTTCCAAGAAAAATTATCACCGAGCCCGATATATGACACCGCTTCTTGCTTATCAGGCCATCAGCAAGACGATGGCTGTTAAACCTTGTTAGGCAACAGCAGGGGCTAAAGCCAATCCGCGGAAAGCGAATTTTACTTTAGTCAATAAGTTTTTTGCACTTATGTTTTGATAATTAGTTTGCGAGCAATTATCAATCTCGCCTTGCTAATTTATGGCTTAGCTTCTATCGAAACAGACATCCCCGAATTGAAAATTTATCGTTTATCTTTTCAATGACCTTCGTATTTCCCTGTCCGCTTCTCTCTTTTTAATACTTTCCCGCTTATCAATTTTGGTTTTGCCTTTGGCTAAGGCGATATCAACCTTGATTAATCCCTTTATAGTATATACGGCAGTGGGTATAATTGTCAACCCCTTTTGTTTGCTTTTGCCGATCAAGGAATTAATTTCTTTCTTGCGCAAAAGCAATTTTTTTTGGCGCTCCGGCTGATAATTGGCTTGGACATTTTGCGCCGGCTTATAGCGGGCAATATGGCAATTGACCAGCCAAAGCTCGCTCTGGCCGTCAATAATGACATAGCTGCCCTTCAAGCTGATTTGCCCGCCCTTGACCGATTTAACTTCCGGCCCGGTTAAAACAATTCCGGCTTGGTATGTTTCAATAACTTCATAATTAAAAAGCCCCTCCTTGTTTTGGTTGATGATTTTTTTTGACATAGCATTAATATTCTTCCTCTTGACCTCGGCTTATAACTACGGTATAATTTAATTAAATTAATATTTATATCCGTGGCGGCTCAAAGCAATCAGAAAAACATTACCATTAATATTTCTTCGTTAACCTTGATGAAGGTCTTGTTTATCATTGCCTTGGTCGGACTGCTGTTTTATATTAAAAGCGTTTTATTAATAATTTTTGTGGCTTTGATTTTGGCGTCGGCGCTTGACCCGTGGGTGGATTGGCTGCAAAAACATAAAATTCCCCGATCCTTTAGCATTCTTCTGATTTATTTGGTTTTACTGTCGGTTATCGGCGGCATTATTTATTTAATCATACCACCAATAGTCAAGGAAGTGAACCAGTTAACCGCCGACTTTCCGGTCTATTGGCAAAATATAATTAAGACCTTTGCCGATTTTCAAAATTATTCCGACAGTCACGGCTGGTCAGCCAATATTCAGAGTTCTTTAAAAGTCCTGCAAACCAATATCGGCGGAGTAGCGGGCGATGTTTTTAGCACTATATTTTCTTTCTTTGGCGGCGTCATTTCATTTCTTATTATTTTAGTGATCACTTTTTATCTCACCGTAGAAGAAAAATCCCTAAAACGACTAATTCGTTCGCTCGTGCCCGTAAAGTATCAGCCCTATTTTACCCACTTGGTTAATCGGATACAAGAGAAAATCGGCCAATGGTTGCGCGGCCAGCTAATACTTTCTTTGATAATTTTTGTGGTTGTTTTTTTGGGGTTGACGATTTTGGGCGTAAAATATGCTTTGGTCTTGGCCTTGTTTGCCGGTATTACTGAATTGATTCCTTATCTGGGGCCGACCATTGGCGCCATTCCGGCGGTTTTTATCGCTTTCACTCAATCACCCATGCTCGCTCTTTTTGTGATTTTACTTTATATTTTAGTTCAATTTTTGGAAAATCATATTATCGTGCCCAAAGTCATGCAGAAAGCGGTCGGACTTAATCCGGTGGTGGTAATCGTGGCCATGCTGATTGGCGCTAAATTGGCCGGTATCTTGGGCGTGATTTTAGCCGTGCCCGTGACCACGGCCCTGGGCGTTATTTTGAGCGACTTTATTGAAATAAAACAGGAAGAGGGGGATATAGAAGTATAATAGAAGTATAAATGTTAAAATTTACATATATATAATAAATAAATTTTTGACGGGTTTGGAAAAACCCTCAAAATAAAGGACAAAGAAATGGTTTACAAAAAAAGTCGACAACAAATGTCAGAAATGATTGATGATGACCAAGAGGCCAAAGATTTCGGTTCTCGGGGCGGCCATAAGGGCGGGAAATTAGGCCGGGTTATTATTACTCTCGTGGTAATAATAATTATTGTGGTTGGGGGTTGGTATTTGCTGGGTAGATACACCAACATTAGTTTGCCGGGTCTTGGCGGCCAGGCCTCTAATGATTGGCAAGCGGTATTTTTATCCAATGGCCAAGTTTATTTCGGGAAAATTAAAGCTGCTTCAAAGAAGCAAGTCGTCTTGGCCGACATCTATTACCTTCAAGTAGTAGAGGTGCCTCTGCAAACAACTCAAACAGGCGCGGGCGAGGCGCCTAAAACCCAACAGGAATTAAAGCTGATCAAATTGGGCAATGAACTGCACGGGCCGGTTGATGAAATGATTATCAATCCCGACCATGTATTGCTCACCGAAAGATTAAAAAATGATTCCCGCGTCGTTCAGGCCATAAACAACTATTTGGCCGAGCAAAAGAAGGCGGCCGCGCCAAAGAAATAGGTTAATCGTTTTTTTACCAATCCCGACCCGCCCCCCACTTTATTAAAGTGGGGGGCGGGGTTTTTGGTTATGGGCGCAATGGTGCGGGATGAATTATTTTATGATATAATTTCATTGAGCTGGTTACAAAACTATATTTCTCTAAATTTGTCCTTTTCGGCTGCGACTGCGTCGGGCTGGCGCAAAAAGATTTTCACCGTAGCCGCTGCTACGGCTCAAATCTTTTTCCTGGCCCTCCTTGTCTCGCTCAAAAAGTCCTAAATTTATAGATAAAATAGTTTTGTAACCAGCTCATTATAAATATCGTCTAAAATGGAAGAGAAAAAAATCAGAAAAAAGTCATTAGCGAAGATTGGGAGCGATAAAATAGCTAAAAGGCAGACGGAAAAGACAGCGGCGGACAAATTAGCTGAAGGAAACGAGCTTTTCTTGGGCAATGGTTTTGGTTACTTAACTTTAAACTCGGCGACGAAAGGAACTTCATTTAGCGTGAGCTATTTAACGGGTGTGGCTCGCCAGGGAAGGCTCAAGGCCTTTAAGGTGGGCGATGATTGGCTTACGACAAGAGAATGGTTTGTTGAATTTCAAAAAACCATAAAAGAAAAAGTGGAAAATGAAATTTTAAGCGATGGCTGGGTCGTTGATTCGGGCCGCGCCTTTGAAAATCAATGGGTTAAACTTTCTCCAAAGAAAAAAAGAATTAAATTTAATTTTAAATTGCCGGTAAAATATTCTTTGGCGGCGGTTTTGTTAGTGGCAATCATCGGCAATAGCGCCATCTTTACTAAAAGCCAGCCGGATAGAGCGTATAATTTTTTAATTCGCGCCGGTAAAATATCGGACCGCAGATTTATGGTGGCTAATAATTTTTTAACTATCACCAACTTGGTTTATGGGTTTCCCTTAAAAGCCGGAATCTCGGCGCAGTTAAAATATTTTTCATTTCTAAATGGCTTTAGCGGGGGAGTATTATATTCTTTAAATAACTTTAATCACTCTATTTTAAAAGGCGGCGATTATACGGTGTCGGAAGTCAGACGGGTGGGTCTGGCTTTGGCTTATGCCGGCCGATTAGCCGGTAATTTAAAATTTTCCGATGAAAAAATAACCGGGTCTTGGCATAATTTTGTCCAGAACGGCCGCTGGTCACGCCAGATGGCTCTTCAATGGGAAAAAATCGCCGGTTTCAATATGGCTGGGATATTTTCTAGGGGCAGGGTCGCCGGGGCGAGCGCTTCATTTAATAATGATGGCGCCGACGTTAAAAATTATAAAAATTCGTTATCAAAGGTTTTTTCCCATTGGGCGGTCGGCCAAATTGATAATATTCAGAAAATTCTTGAACAGGTAAAAAACTTATTAGATAAATAAGGCCGTTAAATCAGCTGTCTTTGGCTTATTGCCAAAATTGAATTTTTCGGATAAGATTTACCCTGTGGAATGGCTATGCCAAAATTTTTGCCACAGCAAAAATTTTATTCCACAGGGTGAAGGCACTAATTTTTTTATTATGGCGCCGGAAAAAAACGATTTAATGCCGAAAATTATTTCTCTCTGCAAGCGAAGGGGGATAATTTTTCAATCGTCGGAAATTTATGGCGGCTTGGCCAACACCTGGGATTATGGCCCGGTCGGCGTGGAATTGAAAAATAATATAAAAAAGGCCTGGTGGAAATATTTTGTCCAGGCGCGGGAAGACATGGTCGGCCTAGACGCGGCGATTTTTATGAATCCGGAGGTCTGGAAGGCCTCGGGCCATATAGACGGATTTTCTGACGCCCTGATTGATTGCAAAGAATGCCAAGCCAGATTCAGAGCCGACCAATTAATTGAAGAAATATTGAATATGAGAGTTGATGGCAAGACGGTTGAAGAGCTGAATTCGATTATTGGGGAAAATAAATTAACCTGCCCGGCTTGCGGCGCTAAAAATTTTACCGAAGCCCGCCGTTTTAATTTGATGTTTAAAACATATCAGGGCGTGATTGAAGATGACTCGTCAATAATTTATTTACGGCCGGAGACGGCGCAAGGCATCTTTGTGAATTTTAAAAATGTTTTGGCGTCAAGCCGAAAGAAACTGCCTTTTGGCATCGCGCAAATCGGCAAGTCATTCAGAAACGAGATTACGCCCGGCAACTTTATCTTCCGCACCCGCGAGTTTGAACAGATGGAAATAGAATATTTTATCAATCCGAAAAGCGATTGGGAGGAAAAGTTTAAAGAACTTCAGGAATTGATGTGGGGATTTTATATGGCCTACGGCGTGAAGGAAGAAAATTTAAAATGGCGCCAGCATGGCCAAAATGAATTGTCGCATTATTCAAAAATGACTTTTGACCTTGATTATAATTTTCCTTTCGGCTGGAAAGAATTGGACGGCATTGCTTATCGCGCGGATTTTGATTTAGCCCAGCACCAAAAGCATTCAGGCGAGGATATGTCATATTTTGACCCGGAAACAAAGGAAAATTTTATTCCCCATTGTCTTGAGCCGACTTTCGGCGTTGATCGGAATGCGCTGGTTTTTTTATTGGACGCGTATCAAGAAGAGGAAGCGCCGACCGCCGACGGCGAGATGGAAACGCGAGTGGTTTTAAAATTACATCAAGACATCGCCCCGATTAAAATTGCGGTTTTGCCTTTATCAAAGAAAGATGACTTATCACAACTCTCCAAAGAGGTCTGGAAGAAATTATCGCCGCATTGGCAAACTGAATATGATGAGACGCAAAGCATCGGCAAAAGATATCGCCGGCAAGATGAGATTGGCACGCCTTATTGCGTCACGGTTGATTTTGAAAGTTTGGCCGATAAGGCCGTCACCATCCGAGACCGAGACACCATGAAGCAGGATAGGGTGAAAATAGATGAATTGGTCGGTTATTTTAAAGGTAAGTTTGGTTGCTAAAATTGAAAATTATTTATGTATACTAAAATAATTTTAAAAAATAATGTTCGCTTAATTCTGGCGCCCCTAAAAGAATCCAAAGCCGTGACGCTTTTGGTCTTATTTAAAGTGGGCTCGCGCCATGAGGGCGCCAAAAACAGCGGCATTTCCCATTTTATAGAGCATATGATGTTTAAAGGCACCAAGAAAAGGCCCAATACTTTAGCCATTTCCAAAGAGCTTGACGGCGTGGGCGCGGAATTCAATGCGTTTACCGGCAAGGATTACACCGGCTATTATATCAAAGCCGATTCTCGGCATTTGGGCCTGGCGGTTGAGGTTTTGTCGGACATGCTTTTAAATTCTAAATTTGACCATAAGGAAGTGGAAAGAGAAAAGGGCGTTATTATTGAAGAAATAAATATGTACGAGGATAATCCTTTAATGTATGTTGACGATTTATTGGAACAGCTTATGTTCAAAAATGAGCCGCTGGGGCGCTCCATCGCCGGCACTCGCGAAACCGTGAGGAATTTGGATAATGAAAAATTAATCGCTTATCGCGATAAATTTTATCAAGGAGCCAATATTGTCATTGGCTTAGTGGGTAATTTTAAGCAAAATAATGTTCGGGAAATTGAGCGAAGTTTTAAATTTAAAAAAAGCGAGGGCAAGAATAAATTTAAGCCGGTCGCGCTCAACCAAATAAAACCACAAATTAAATTAAAATATAAGGAAACCGAGCAGACGCAAATCGCCTTGGGATTTTTCGCCTATCCTTATAATGACCCGCGCCTTTACGCTTTGCAGATATTATCGGTAATTTTGGGCGGCAATATGAGCTCGCGGCTATTTTTAAAGATTAGGGAAAGGCATGGTTTGGCTTATTTTATCCGTTCCGGCCTGAGCATTTATGAAGATACCGGCGGACTGATTATTCAATCCGGCCTGGATAAAACCCGACTGGACAAGGCCCTGTCTCTGATTTTGGCCGAACTGAAAAAAATAAAAAACGGCGTGAGCTTAGCTGAATTAAAGCGAGCCCAGGAATATTTGGCGGGGAAAATAATTCTTGATTTGGAAGACACCTCCCATTTGTGCCAATGGTACGGCCAGCAAGAGCTATTGACAGATAAGATTTTGACGCCCGAGGAAAAAATTAATAAGATAATGGCAGTGACCGGAAATGAGGTGGAAAAAGCCGCTCAAGAAGTGATTGATTTTAAAAAAGCCAATTTAGCGATTATCGGGCCATTTAAGGACGAGAAACGATTTAATGAAATATTGAGGAAAATGGCATAATAATAATTTTATAATTTTATGAGAATAGGGATTGATTGCCGCACAATTTTAAACCCCGGCGCCGGCGAACAGGCGGGCGTGGGCCATTACACTTATTATTTAGTGAAGACCTTATTGGCGATTGATAGGGCTAATACTTATGTTTTGTTTTTTGACAGCCGGTTTAAAAAGGCAAAAGAATTTGCGGCCGGTAATGTGGAAATAAAATTTTTCCCCTTTTACCAATATAAAAAATATTTGCCGGTTTTTTATTCGCAAATGTTAGTGAGCGCTGTTTTGGAAAGAGAAAAACTTGATTTATTCCATTCGCCCGCCAATGTGCTGCCGCTTTTTTACCGCAAGCCGGCCGTCATTACCATTCACGATTTGGCCATTTATAAGTATCCGCGGTTTTTCCCTCAGAAATTTTTAAATCGCCAGACGCTTTCCACAAAGGTCTTGGTGCCGCGTTCATTGGAAAGAGCGGCGAAAATAATCGCCGTTTCTAAAAATACCAAAACCGATATTATAGAAGAATTCGGCATTGCCGAGGAAAGAATAGAGGTAATTTATGAAGGCGTCATTAACCAGGACAACGAACGGCTCAACCAGATTGATTTTGAAAAAATAAAAAATAAATTCGGCATTAAAGATAAATATCTTCTTTTTTTGGGGACGATAGAGCCGAGAAAAAATATCATCGGCTTAATCAAGGCCTTCAGGGATTTGTCTCTGACTTATGATTCGCCGGCCAAAGATTATCAGTTAATAATCGCTGGTGCTCACGGCTGGAAAGTTAAGCCGGTATATGAAGCGATTGCCAATGCCAACGCGAGCATCATGGGCGAACAAAAGCATTTAAGAAACGGCCGAGAGCGCCGAAGCGGTTTGGATTTGAGAGGCGAGGCCAGAATTAAAAAAGAAGGAGAGAGAAGGCAGGGCCGGGAACGGCGCCGGGGCATGCCGATAAAACACATTGGTTATGTTTCTCGTTTGGAAAAGATTATGTTATTGCGACACGCGACCTGTTTTGTCTTTCCCAGCTTATACGAGGGATTTGGCTTGCCGGTTTTGGAAGCCATGGACTTGGGCACGCCGGTCATTACTTCAAATTTAAGTTCTTTGCCGGAAATTGTCGGCGAAAAAGGAGCGCTGATGGTAAATCCCAATAAGGAATCAGAATTAATTGACGCCTTGCAGCAAATTTTAACCGATGTCGGCTTGAGAGAGGTTTTAAGTGTTAGCGGCAAAAACCAAGCCAAAGAATTCACTTGGAAAAAATGCGCGGAAAAAACATTGGCTGTTTATCAATCAGTGATTGATAAAGCGGTTCATAAAACTATATAGGGATGATTTTAAAAATTACCCCCCACTATAATCATAGTGGGGGGTTTAAAATAAAGCAATCAGCCAGAAAATAATTATAAATGTTATGACTTGCATTAAGACGCCCCATCTTAAGGGAATGTCTTTTTTTATTTTATTAAGCCAGAGATAATGGATTTTAGAATGCAGGTCAAAAAACCATTTTAAAAATTTGAATTTTCCCACCATATAAATTCCCACCAAAGCATCGGGCAGAATGCCGCCGATAATCGCCCAAGTCACACTATCGCTGTCGGCGAACTCAAATGTCCTGAATAAATAAAGCAAAAAGCCGATTAGAGCCAACGCGTCAATAATGCCGTATAAGGCCAAAATTCTAATTCCCTTTTTTTCTCGGGGAATTAAGTTAAAACGGAAGCCGAAAAATTTTTTGCCGAGTTTTTGGTCGCCGTGAGGAATGATATCCAAAATAAAATGAGAAATTAGGCCGAGGACAAAGGCCAGTGGGACGCTGGCCACTTTTTTGCCGATAAGCGTGGCCGCGGCCGCATGAACGGTGATGAACATGGTTTTATAGATTTTTATTTTGAGATTCCGCCGAATACCTCGCGGTAATCCGCGAGGATGAGGCGGAAGTCTATGATTTAATCTGTGAGCTTTTGCCGATTCGCCAACAGGCGAAAAAGGCAAAAGCGAACACTGATCAAAAGAGGATTCCAAAGGGGCGCCCCCTTTGGTCGGTGGGCGGGAATCTAAATACCCCGCCCACCGAAGCCTACTTTATAATTTAAAAATCAATCAGGAACAGTATTAATTTTATCATAGTTGATTGGTTAAGGCAATGAGATTGAATTAAGGCGCGAATATTGAGGATTTTTTCGAGCGAAAAACAAGCGATTCGCCATTTTTATTATCTTATGGAGTGTGGTTTCATAATGTGATGTCCATAGGGGCGGTAACTGCAATCTCGGTTGCATCAGCCGCCGCCGGCTTATGGCTATTCATCAACAACTTATAGGTGTAACTATCCAGCAATGCGTTCCAGCAGGCCTCAATGATGTTTTCGTGGACCCCCATCGTTGTCCAAGTTTTACTGCCATCAGTGAAATCGACCAGCACTCTCACTTTAGCGGCCGTCCCTCTGACGGCATCAATAATCCGAACCTTAAAGTCGATCAATTTTACTAATTCAAGGTCAGGATAGATTTTGCGCAATTTACGTCGCAACACCTCATCCAGGGCATTGACCGGACCATCACCAGCGGCATTATGCCATTGGTCTTCGCCCGCCACTTTCATTTTAAGATTAGCTTCAGTTTGGATCGGCTGATTTTCCCACTTATTAATAGTAATCCGTAGCCCGACAAACTCGAAAAATTTTGGTAATTGACCCAGTTCTCGAAGAACAAAAAGGAGAAAAGAAGCGTCAGCGGCGCCAAAATTCGCCCCCATGTCAACTAGCTCCTGATGGCGAGCCGCGATGGCAGTCAATTTATCATCAGGAATATCAATTCCCAGGTGTTTAGCTTTGGCGGTAATATTTGCCCGACCAGATTGATCGGTTACTCCTCCTCGCATACGATTGCCGATCAACTCGGGGTTAGCATGAAAATAGCTGCCTGGATCACGTTCTAGCCCGGACTCATGCATACCGGCCTCGGTATAAAAAGCCGAATCGCCAACCCAGGGTTTCTTGGGATCCGGAGTAATATTAAGGGCATCGCAAACCAGCAGGTAAACTCGCGTCAGTCGCTTAAGTTGGTTGGGGTTAAAACTCTTGTTGCCATAATTAAAGCAAATATTGGGGATGAAGGTGGTTAAGTCCATATTGCCCGTGCGTTCGCCAACACCGCCGATTGTCCCTTGGATATGACACACCCCCTCACTGAAAGCGGCTTCGGCGTTAGCCAAAGCTAAACCTCGATCATTGTGGGTGTGAATTCCCAATTTTTTAATAGGAATTAATTCCTTAACGTTAGTAATCGTCTGAATAATCTTTTGCGGTGTCATTTTCCCGTTAGTGTCGCATAAAACGATCCAGTGAGCCCCTGATGTTAGGGCGGCTTCTAAGGCCTGGAGGGCATAATCACGGTCATCTTCCCAAAATGCCTGGAAAAAGTGTTCGGCATCAAAGATAACCTCTAAGTCAGCATTGGCAAGAGTAGTAATAGAATCTCTGATTAACTGCAGATTTTGCTCGGGGGTTTTGCGCAGGGAAATTTCCGCGTCACGTTTTCGGGATTTACCAACTAATACGGCTACCGGTACTTTCAGGCCTAAAATTGCCTTCACGTCATTAGGATGAGTTCGGCCAAATGCCGATACCTTAGCTTTTAAATTAAGATCAAGCGCCTTGGTAATTCTTAACCTCGCCGCCTCATTAGCCGTGGCGAATCCAAGTTCTAAATAAGAAACCCCTAAAGAGTCAATCGCTTGGATGGCCTGAATGATTTCCTGGCGATTAGCGGCTTCCACATTTTCCCCTTGGATGCCATCACGAAACGTCGTATCAAGAATTGATAATTTTAAATTCATAACTAATTTAGATGATTTAACCCGTAGGTTGTTTTTCTTTCTGCGCCCGCCAGGCCGATAATATTTTTTATGCCGAAGGAGAGAATCGAACTCTCATGACCGTAAGGCCACACGATTTTGAGTCGTGCGCGTCTACCAATTCCGCCACTTCGGCTTATTAATTTTAGTAGCAGGGGCGGGAGTTGAACCCGCGACCAATGGCTTATGAGTCCACTGCTCTACCACTGAGCTACCCTGCCGCATTATCACTAAAACACAAAAGCACAGAAAACACAGAAAGCACAAAAACGTAGACCAGATAGTTGTTTCTATGTTTTTGTGTTTTTGTGCTTTAGTGCTTTTGTGATTTCTGTTGCGGGGGCCGGATTCGAACCGGCGACCTGCGGGTTATGGGCCCGCCGAGCTGCCAACTGCTCTACCCCGCGTCATTTTTAAACTTTTATTATTTTAGCATAGAATTGCCGCTTTGGCAAGAAACGGTCACAAAAACAAAAAAACACAAAAGCACAAAAAAACATGGAAACAGGAAAATGAAAATTACAGAAAAAATAAAGTATTAATTAAATTAATTTTTTTGTTTTAATATTTTCGTGTTCCAATGTTTTGATTTTATTTTAAAATAGAGGTATAATTTAAAGTAGTTTATCGTCGATTTGAATTATTATTTCCTATAACTATCAGCTTCAGTAAATAATTAATTTAAACATTTAATTACTTATTTATTAACCATGGATAAAAAAATAAAATTAAAAACTCTATCTGGCCAAAAAATTGCTATCGGTTTTTTGCTGTTTGCTTCCGCCTTCTCACTTCTTGGTACTGCCGTGATGATGGCCATAGCTCCTAATCCCGTCATTGTTAGTTTTATTTCTCTTATTGACCCTAATAAAGCCACTATTTGGCGTGTCGGTGATACCGTGCAAATCAAATGGAACGCCTCTGCTGAAGTAAGGTATGTAGCCATGACTTGGACGAAGATTAATAATACGACCAACCGTATTGCCGGTTGGATTACTCCGCCCATGACCGGAGTAGTCAACACAGGCTCATATTCTTGGAAAATACCCTCAGTAGAACCCAATGGATATCGCTGGAATAATTCGCTTAATAAATATGACAATCCCGTGACCTTAAAAATGGAATCCGGTTCCGATTATATTATTCAAATTTTTAATCATGACGGTCTTGATCATACCAGCGATCCCACGGGTAATACTGGAGCCCTGCTTCCATTTGTGGGGAGTGATTACTTTAATATAATAGCAGATAAAAGCTTTTTAGATTGTCCAATCAGTTATAAGCTGATATTGGTTTCCCAAGCCCATGTTGGCAATTTTAAAGATGGTTCGGTTAGCAGTCCATTTAATACTTTAGATGAGGCCAAGGCGGCCGCTCAGGCGGATAGTAAATTAACCAGCGCCGCGCCCGGGTATTGCATTTTTTTGAATGGAGGAGAAGTGTTTACTAATTTTACTTCTCATAAATATGAAAATGATGCTAAAAGCAAATATGCTTTCGTCTGGGATTTAAACAAGCCCTTGGTTATGAGCAGTTATGGCACGGGTAAGGCGATTATCAGACAAAAGGATACGTCTATGCCGCCCTCGGCCCTTCTTATCGTCGGTCCGGATACCAAAACCTATAATACTGAAGTTAAAATTCAGAAACTTCAATTTGAAAAATGGCAGGCACGGGTTATTTCCATTCGGTATCGTTCCAACGTTAAAATTGTAAATAATGTTATTGATAGCGTCGGTACCAAATTTTTAGGGGATGAGGGTACCTCTGGTAATGGTGATAGCGATAGAATTTATGGTGATGGCATAATTTATCCCAAGGATTCAGATAATCTTATTTTTGACGGTAATATTATGACAAATATGATTAATAATACCAATGGCTCAGACAATAAGTATGATGATGTCCACGCTTTTTATTTGACTCGAGTTAGTAATGTTACCATTTCAAATAATACTATCAAAAATACCAGTGGCTCGGCCATAAAACCGAGTAAGGGCAGTAGTGATATCAGAATTTTAAATAATATCCTAAGTTATGTCGCTCCCTATGTTGGTCAGGGCAGTTATGATCAATTGGGTTTTATTCGCTTGGATGGCGATAGTGGTTGTCCTAGTAACATTACCGCTCAAAACAATATTTTTAATTATCCTTATTGTACTGGTTCTAGTTGCTCCGGTAATAAAAAAGCGCAACTTTGTTCCCAGGTTCATTGTAGCGGCTCATGTAGTAGTAATATTAATTGGGTTAATAATACAGTGAACCTAAACTGGCAATAGAATTTGAACATAAAAATACTCCAGATTAAATCCGGAGTATTTTTATTTGTAGCAGGGGGCGGAGTTGAACCGCCGACCAATGGCTTATGAGTCCACTGCTCTACCACTGAGCTACCCTGCCAGGATATCACTAAAACACAAAAACACAGAAAGCACAAAAACGCAGATCAGATGGTTGTTTCTATGTTTTCGTGTTCCAATGTTTTCGTGCTTTCTGTGTTCCCGTGCTATAATATATTTATGGGACAAATAATTTCTGTCGTCAATCAAAAGGGCGGAGTCGGCAAGACCACCACCTCAATTAACCTCGCGGCTTATCTAAGTAAATTAGGTAAGTTTGTTTTGTTGGTGGACTTAGACCCGCAGAGCAACGCCACTTCCCATCTGGGCATTTCCCGCGAATTGGACCGGGGCGTTTATGAGGTTTTGACCGGCCCGTATTCTTTCAGGGATATTGTGGTGGACACCCAGCATGATTTTTACAAATTAGCGCCGTCCACTCAGTCCTTGGCTGGCGCCAATGTGGAATTTGTCAATTTGGACCGCCGCGAATTCCGTTTATATGATAATTTATTGGAAATAAGAAATGATTTTGATTATATCATTATTGATTGCCCGCCCTCTCTCGGCCTCTTGACTATCAATGGCTTAGTGGCGTCTGATAGAATATTAATACCGGTTCAAGCCGAATATTTTTCTTTGGAAGGGCTTGGCCAATTAATGTCTACGATTAATCTAATTCAGGAAAACGTCAAGCCCGAGCTTGATATTTTAGGCGTGGTTTTAACGATGTATGACCGCCGTTGTCGTTTAGCCAATGATGTCTTACAAGAAGTTTATCGTCATTTCCCAAATAAAATTTTCCGCTCGGTTATTCCTAGAAATGTCCGCTTATCCGAGGCGCCGAGTTATGGCCAGACGATTTTAAATTATGACCCGAAGTCAAAAGGCGCCAAGGCGTATGAACGTTTAGCCAGAGAATTTGTCCAATATACCACTTCCCACTAACTTTAATTTTATGCAAAAAATTTCCGGATTGGGCCGCGGTCTTGGCTCATTGATTCCCCATAAAAAAAGCTTGTCCCCAACCACGATTGGGGATAAGCTTGTCCCCAACCACGATTGGGGAATTGCGTCGGAAAATAATAATGAATTTGCCTCTCTTGCCGATGGCCAGGAAAAAATTATTCCCTTGCCGGTTGATAAAATTTCGCCCAATCCCCATCAGCCTAGAAATAATTTTTCCGAAGAGAGTTTGCGGGAATTAATGGACTCAATCAAAGAGCATGGCATTATTCAGCCATTGATCGTTACCAAAGAAGGGGATGGTTGGCAATTAATCGCCGGTGAAAGAAGGTGGCGCGCGGCCAAGGCCTTAAAAATGGCAACCGTGCCGGCCATTATCCGCGATATGACCGAACAGAAAAAATTAGAAATTGCTTTGATTGAAAATTTACAGCGCCAGGATTTAAATGCCTTAGAAACGGCGGCCGCCTATCGAAAATTAATTGACGAGTTTAATTTGACGCAGGAGCAATTGGCCAAGAGAATCGGCAAGAGCCGTCCGGCCGTGTCCAATACGATTCGTATTTTATCGGCGGCCGAAGAAGTAAAACAGGCAATTTTACAAGAAAAAATTACCGCCGGGCACGCGCGGGTCTTGGCCGGCTTGCCCAAAGAGGACCAACTGCTCTTGCTGCAAAAGATTATTGAGAGCACCATGAATGTCCGCGAGGCCGAGCGGGCCAGCCGAAATATCGTTATCCAAAAGCATATTCGCAATCTTCCGTTTTATCCGGATATTGAAGCGAAAAAGGATTTGCTCCAAGAGGTCTTGGCCACAAAAGTGGAAATAAAAAAATCCGGCGGCAGTGGCCAGATTATTATTAAATTTTATTCCGAGGAGGAATTGGAAAGTATTTTTAAGAAAATAGTTAATTAGTAATTAGTAACTATTAACTAGTAACTGGTAATTTAATTTTTACTGATTACTGATTACTAATTACTAATTACTGATTACCGATTATTTCCTCATTTTATTTAACGCCGTCCTGATTTTGTTTTTAGCCATAGAGGTTTTGACATATTCCAGCCAATCCACGCTCGGCCCCCTGCGGTTTTTGTCGGTGATGATTTCCATGACATCGCCGCTTTTTAATTTATAATTTAAATTCACCATTTGGCCGTTGGCTCTGGCGCCCACATATTGATTGCCCAGAGAAGTATGGACATGGTAGGCGAAGTCAATGGGTGTTGAGCCATCAGGCAAATCAAACACATCGCCTTTGGGGCTGAAGACAAAAATACGGTCCTGAAAAATTTCCATCTTTATGTCTCGTAAAAATTGCTCATTATCCCTGATTTGCTTTTGCCATTCTACTAATTCATTAATCCAGGGCAAATTTGGTTTGGCGATACTGCCATGTTCCTTATAATGCCAATGGGCGGCAATACCATATTCGGCTTCATCATGCATTTTGTCGGTCCTGATTTGAATTTCTATGATTTCGCCGTCATCGGCAAAGACCGTCGTATGGAGCGATTGATAGCCGTTGGGTTTGGGCTGGGCAATATAATCTTTAATCTGGCCGGGCAATGGCTTATATAATTCATGGATAATACCCAAGACATAATAGCAATCACTGACCGTCGGGACAACAATCCTTAAAGCGATTAAGTCATAGATTTTTGACAAATCCCGGTCGATCTCGGGCTTTAATAATTTTTTGTATAAACTGTAAATATGTTTGGTTCGCCCGTGCATAGATAATATTTTAATCGGGATATTTTCTGCCGCTAATTTTCTGCTGATTTCTTTTCTGGTTTTGTTGAGGTGTTTTTCTTTGCTTTTATATTTTTTCGGTAAAATTTGCCTGATCCAATCATACTCATTAGGATAAACATATTTAAAAGCAATATCTTCCAGTTCGCCTTTGATTTGGCCCATGCCCAAGCGATCGGCGATGGACGCGTAAATTTCCAATGATTCGCGGGCAATGCGCAGTCGTTTGTCTGGGGGCAAGGCATCCAAGGTTTTTAAATTATGAAGACGGTCGGCGAATTTAATCAGCACCACCCTGATATCGTCGCTCATGGCCACAAACATTTTTCTTAAATTTTCCGCGTAACGTTCTATGCCGCGATATTTTATTTTTCCTAATTTAGTAATGCCATTTACTAGCGTGGCCACTTCTTTGCCAAAATTTTTCTTTATTTCTTCAATCGGAAATTTGGTATCTTCTGGCACATCATGAAGCAGGCCGGCAATAATTGTGGGTAAATCAAGACGGGTTTCGGCCAATTTTTGCGCCACGGCCAATGAATGGAGTATGTATGGTTCGCCCGAGGCGCGCCGTTGCCCGCGGTGCGCTTCCTCGGCAAAATCATAAGCCAATCTAACCATATCCAAATCATTTTCCGAATAGTTTTCTTTGATGGTTTGGATTAGTTTTTCCCATTCTTTTTGCGGCGTGGTCGGTTCCATATTTTGAGGGTATTATAGAATAGTTTGCATTTTAAATCAAAAAACGGGCAATTGGCCCGTTTTAGTAATTTTTTACGATTTACAACCTAACCCCCGCATTCCTTATTACTGCATTTTATCCCTCCCTTTTTGTCTTCGGTCATGGGATAGCCGCAATCCGGACATTTTTCGCCCGTGGGCTTGCCCCAAAAAGCAAAATCGCATTTGGGATATTGGTCGCAGCCGTAAAACATTCCCTTGCGGCTTCTCTTGCTTACCACCTTGCCGGTTTTGCATTTTGGGCAAGCCAAATTTAAATCCTCGGCCGCTTCTTTTTTAATGTATTTGCAATCGGGATATTTTGAACAGCCCTTGAACGAGCCATATCGTCCTTGGCGCATTACCAAATTGGCGCCGCACTCCGGACATTTTTCTTCTAAAAGCACCGGCGCTTTTTTTTCTTCTATTTCACCGTTGCCATTTATTTTTTTGGTATTTTTGCAGGCCGGATAATTTGAGCAAGCCAGGAATCTGCCGAAACGCCCCACTTTTATTATCATTTCACTGCCGCATTTTTCGCATTTTTCATTGGTTTTTTCTTCAGTGATTTCTTTTTTGCTTAATTCTTTTTCTTTGAGCATAAGATTTTTATTAAAAGGTTCATAAAATTCTTTTAGAATTTTTTGCCATTTTTGTTTGCCCTCGGCGATTTCATCCAAGTCATTTTCCATTTTGGCGGTAAAATTATAATCAACAATATTTGGAAAATGTTCCATTAAGAGGTCATTGACGATAAAGGCGATATCAGTCGGTTTGAGCCGTTTATTTTCCACTCTCTCGGCGTATCTCCGTTCAATAACCGTGGCAATGGTGGGCGCGTAAGTAGAGGGCCGGCCGATGCCCTTTTCTTCCAAAATTTTTACTATACCCGCGTCCGAATAACGCGCGGCCGGCTGGGTGAATTTTTGCATTGGATTTATTTTGAGGCATTTTATGGCCTCGTCTTTTTCCAGGGCCGGCAGAATTTCATCTTTAGTTGAAGAAGGATAAATTTTTAAAAAGCCGTCAAATTTTATGATTTGGCCGCTTATTTTGAAAGTGTATTTATCATCTTTGGTATTAATATCAACCGAAGTCGCGTCAAGACGCGCCGGACTCATTTGGCTCGCCACGGCTCTTTGCCAGATTAATTGATATAATTTAAATTGATTTCTATTTAATATTTTTTCCAGTTCTGGCGGAGTGCGGTGGGCCTCGGTCGGCCTAATGGCTTCGTGGGCTTCTTGCGCGCCCTTGCTTTTAGTTTTAAAATTTCTGGTTTCTAAATAATTATTGCCCATGGTGTTTTTGATATAATCAGCCGCTTCGCCGATAAATTTTTGCGACAAATTCAAGGAGTCGGTCCTCATATAAGTAATCAAACCAACCGAATCATCGCCACCCAGATCAATGCCTTCATAAAGCTGTTGGGCAAGCATCATGGTTTGTTTGGCGGAAAATCCCAAACGCCTATTTGCTTCCTGTTGAATAGTTGAGGTCGTAAATGGCGGCAAAGGATGGCGGCTAACCTCTTTTTTAATAATGTCAGCCACATAATAATTCTGCTTGGCTAAAGTATATAAAAGATTATCCGCTTCTTTTTTTGATTTAATTTCCAATTTATCTAATGTTTTGCCGTCTATTTTTTGGAGCTTGGCCGTGAACTTTTCTTTTTGTTTTGTTTGAAAATCGCCAAGGATTTCCCAGTACTCTTCAATTTTAAAATTTTGGATTTCCCGCTCTTTTTCTACGATTAAGCGGACAACCACGGATTGGACGCGGCCGGCCGAAAGCCCGCGCGCCACCTTTTTCCATAATAGGGGCGAAAGCTTATAGCCGACCAGTCGGTCTAAGATTCTTCGGGCTTGCTGGGCGTCAACCAAATCAAGGTCAATCTGGCGGGGATTTTTCAGGGCCTCGTTAATCGCTTCTTTGGTGATTTCGTGGAAAGTTATTCTTTGGGTTTCGCCGATTGGCGTTTTGAAAATCTGCGCCAAATGCCAGGCAATGGCCTCGCCTTCCCGGTCTTCGTCAGTGGCAAAGTAAATTAAATCGGCCTTTTCCGCCAATTTTTTTAACTCGGTAACGCGCTTTTTTGCCCTGGTTGGTATTTCATAAGTTGGTTCAAAATTATGTTCAAAATCCACTCCCATTTTTTTTGTCGGCAAATCCCTGACATGGCCGAAAGACGACTCCACCTTGAAATCATTATTTAAAAATTTTGAAATTGTTTTGGCTTTGGTCGGGGATTCAACAATTACTAAGTTTTTCATAACTTAATTATTTAATATGCGATGCTAATATACGAATTCATTCTAATGATACTAATATTCGTATAATTCGCATGCATTAGTATATTGGCATCGCGTTAATTCTTAATATAATTCTTCCCCCCCAAATCCTTTATCGCGTCCCTCATCTCTAAAATGGTGAGCGCGCTTGAGAGAGCATTAATTTTAAGTTTACTAAATTGGCTTATTTTGTCAATATGAATCGGCTCCTTGGACAATATTTTTAAAATAATTTCTTCCTCGGCGGTTTCGGCCCTGGCTTGATTTTCGCTTTCCGCTCCTATAATTTGTTTTAGATTTAATTCTTCTAAAATATCGTTAGCATTAATGACCAGCTTCGCGCCCTGCTTGATTAAATTATTAGTGCCTTGGGAATTTTTATTATAAATACTGCCGGGCACGGCAAAGACCTCTCGATTTTGGTCCAGGGCATATTTGGCAGTTATCAACGAACCCGAGCTTTCTTTGGCTTCTATGACCAAGGTTCCCAAAGACAGTCCGGAAATAATTCGGTTTCTTAAGGGAAAATTCTGTTTGGCCGGAATGGCGCCGATGGGATATTCGGAAATAATGGCGCCGCCGTTTTCTATGATTTTTTTGGCCAAATACCGGTTGGTAGAGGGATAAATGCTTTGCCAATCGGCGCCCGAGCCAAGAATGGCGGTCGTGAGTCCGTTGTTTTCCAGACAGGCCTCGTGGGCGAGAGCGTCTATGCCCAAGGCCAAACCGGAAACAATAGTAATTTTTTGGCGCGATAAATCGGCCACGATTTCCGAGACGGCTTGTTTGCCATAAAGGGAAAATTTTCTCGTGCCCACCACGGCCAGGCAAAAATTTTGCAGGCCGTTTAAAGACCCGTGATAATACAATAAGGCGGGCGGGTCAAAAATTTGTTTTAAGAGAGTCGGATAATCTTCATCAATAAATCGGCACGCCTTTAAATTTTCCTTTTCCAATTTTTCTAATTCCTGGTCCGGATTTATCTGGCTTCGGGCAATGATAATTTCATGAGCCAAATTTTCTTCAAAGCCCGCGTCCATTAAAGCCAGCAAATCGGCGCGCCAGGCGCTTTCTAAGCCATGGAAACGTTTAATTAGTTTTTGAAAGCGAGTCGCGCCGATAAGGCGTATTTGTGAAAAGGCGAGCCAATATTTTAAATTACTGTTATTTACCATAGCTTTAATTGTTTTTTATCGCATGATATTGACAGAAAATTTTTGGTATGATAGTATCTCTTAAAGAATATAGCCGCTATTTTTCTGTCTGATAGTTGACGAAAAAGTTGTTCCCCCTCCTGACGGCTTTTTTATCAGCAAGTTATGGTCCTTTCCTTTTGGACGGGGCTATAAGCTATCGGACAGTAAAATAGCGACTATAATTGTTCTGAAAAATTAGTTTGGTTCCGGGGTAATGGAGGCAGGGACTGCAGTACGCAGTCATTCATTTAGAGATTTTTATCTCCCCCGTAACCCATGAGGGGTTGGTGTAGCTCGCTGGCAGAGCGGCGCAAAACCGTTGTCGGAGTATTTTGCTCCGTGTTATGCGAAGGTCATTGGTTCGAATCCAATCACCAACCCCAAAATATTATAATCGGTCTTTTTAAGTCGGGGTGTAGCTCAGTCCGGTAGAGCACCCGCCTTGGGCGCGGGGGGTCGCAGGTTCAAATCCTCGCCACTCCGACCAAATTAATTAAATTTGTTCATCGCCCTTTCCAAGGAATCTTCAATTATAGCCGTCACCACGTTGGCGGCTTTTTTTATTGTTTCATTTGTTTCCATTTTTTTATCTTTGCCGATTTTTTCCAAGACATATTTTAAGGCGCCGATTTTTTCGGCCCTGGCGGTTTTGACGCCGATTTTTAGCCGGATGAAATCTTGAGTGCTCAGCGATTGAATAATTGACCTTATACCATTGTGTCCGCCCGCCGAAGAATTCTTTGCCAGGCGGATTTTCCCCAGAGGCAAATCAACATCATCGTGAACGATGATTATATCCGCAATTTTTATTTTAAAATAATTTTTTAATAAGGCCGCGGCCAGGCCCGATTCGTTCATAAAAGTTTGCGGCTTGACTAAAATGATTTTTTCCCGGCCGATTTTGCCGATAGAAATTTCTGACTTTAATTTTTTATGCTCTTTAAAATTTTCAAATCCCAATTCATTCGCCATTTTTTCAATGGTTAAAAATCCCATATTATGCCAGGTGTTTTTGTATTGTTCGCCCGGATTGCCCAGACCTATAACTAATTTCATATTTTTTTATCTTCTTTCCACCTTTTAACTTCTATCTGTATCGGCGTGCCGATAATATCAAACGTTTCTCTCAAATTATTCTGAATAAATCTGATATAAGAAAAATGCAGAATTTTCGGGTCATTGACAAAAATATCAAAGCGCGGGGGGTTGGTCCCACTCTGCTGGATTTTAAAAATATAAGGATTTTTAAGCCCTTGGCCGCGCGACGGCTTGTGTTTTTTAATTTGGCTTATTAGAAATTTTTGTAAGTCTTCATCGGAAATTCTGACTTGTCTTGATTTTTGGATTTCCAAAATCAAATCAAGGATTTTTTTGGTTCTCAAATCATCTTTGGCGGAAATAAATATGATTGGCGCCCACCACAAATAGGGAAGATTCCCGTGATAATAATCCATATATTTATTGACGGTGTTAGTATCTTTTTCCGGTATCAAGTCCCATTTATTCACGGCGATAATCAGCGATTTTGAATTTTCTAAAATTTCTTGGGTAATTTTTTTGTCCTGCGTCTCTATTTTTTCCGGCGCTTCCACCACCAAGACCACCACATCCGCCCGCTTAATGGTAGAAATTGATTTGTCAACGGATTTTCGTTCTAAACTTCTTGGCTCAATTTTACCTTTTTTTCGCATTCCGGCCGTGTCAATCAAAAGAAACTTTTTATCCTTATATTCAAATTCCGTGTCATGCGATTCACGGGTGGTATGGGGGATATCGGTGACGATCACCCTTTCTTCGCCCAAAATAGAATTGAGCAGAGATGATTTGCCCACATTGGGTTTGCCCACGATGGCCACCTTAATCGCCTCTTCACCCTCTTTTTCTTTTTGTTGGCTGATTTTTTTCGGCAATTTTTTAATGATTAAATCCAAGAGGTCGCCGCAGCCCGAGCCGTTGGCCGCCGAAACCATTTGCGGCTCGCCCAAATTTAATTTGTAGATTTCCGCATCGGGATTTCGCCATTTTAAAGAATCGGCCTTATTGACCACCAAAATAATTTTATTTTTTAAATGCTGTTTTATTAACTCGCGCGCTAATTCCTTATCGCTTCGCAGGACGCCCTCTTTAGCATCAATTATAAATAAAATTAAATTCGCATTGGCAATCGCTTTACGCGCCTGCTTGACAATATTTTCTTCTATAATACCGGGATATTTTTTGTCTATATCAAGACCACCCGTATCAACTAAAATGAATTCGCGGTCGCGCCATTTTACATTATCAATATTTCGGTCGCGCGTGGTGCCGGAGACCATAGAAACAATCGCTTTGTTTTTTTCAATTAAGCGATTAAATAAAGTTGATTTGCCGACATTGGCTCGGCCGATAATGGCGACTTGCGCTAATTTTGTTTTCATATTAGATATGATAGCGGAAAAATCGCTTATTGGCAATTTTGATAAATAAAAAAATTTGTCGCTTTTTTGATTTTTTAAATTTGACAATTATAAAATTAATTGTTATTATGATTAATAATCTTAGCTCATTGCTCATTAAGGAGGGCAACAATGAATAACCGCAAAAGCATCGTCTGTATCTGGTTTGTCGAGCCGCTGGATAAAGACACCAATGCCGTTATCGGCCGGATGATTGACCCGTGCGATAACTTGGAAAATTATCTTGAGGCCGTGGAAGGCGCTGACGGGCAAAACCACAATTTGTGGCAATTGCCCAATTTTCAAATGGTCGGTTCGCTTAATGCTAGCGCCAAAGGTCTTCGTTTACGTTTCAAAATTTGGGTCCGAGAGGGGAATGGCCAAATTCGCGAGTGGTTTAAATTGCGTCCGAAAGCCCAAACTAAAAACGCCGGCGAAACACGGCCGGCGCCGGCAAATTAATTTTAAAAAAATATTCCGGCTTATCGCGCGATAAGCCGGCTTTTTTATTTAATGAGACGGTGTGGTATTGGCCGGAGGAATTATTATTTTTGCCCCAAAATAATTACAAAATTTGCCGTGGAGATTAGGCCGGTTGGCGCCGCCACGGCTTCCGCCTCATATAATTTTTCCAATTCTCGGGCCGTGGCCGGATATTTGCCTTTAGCCAAATCGTAAATCACGGTTCGCGCGTATTCGTGATTATCGGCGTTGGCGGTTTGAATCACTTTTAAGCCCAGCGCTTCCAGCCGCGTTTTTTCCTGGTTGGCATAGCCGTTTATCCAAGTGCCGTTTCTGATTTCAATTTTCGCCGTTTCATCTTTAAAAGTTTTTTCTATTACCGGTAAAGTATTAATTGGTTTTTCCTCGGTGGTGGTCGCCGCTTTTTCCGTATTATTTTTTGTGGTTGAGGCAGAATTATTATTTGCGGTTTTTGGCGGCGGACGTTGGCTGGCAATCGTGTTTTCCACTATGTCTTTGTAGAAAATATATTGCCAGACATTTTTTATATCCTCAAAATTTCCGGCCGTCGGCAAAAGCAAATAAGAACCGTTAATCATGGCGGAATAAAGCAGCGGCTTGGCGCCGTCAGTCAAGCTTTGGTGAATAATCGCCGCGCTATCAACTTTTTTGGCAATATCCATTATTCGGAGCATTTCCCAGATTGCCAAATTGGTTTTAATGTGCTCATTATAAGCGGTCAGAAGATTATTTATTTTTTTCGGATTAACAAAGGTCTCAATGGTAAATATTTTTTCTTTCAGGGCCATGATAATTTTTTGCTGTCTTTTGGCGCGGGCGAAATCCGAGCCCTCCGAGCCCAGCGCGTGCCTTGACCGCGCGTATTTGAGCGCCAACTCGCCGTCCATATGTTGTATACCTTTCTTAATACTCAATTTTTCATAGCGGTTTTCAATGGGATAAACATATTCTTTGCCGCGGATGGGATATTCATAATCCACCAGGTCGTTTTCTACCTCAATATCCACGCCGCCGAATTCGTCAATAATTTTTTCAAAGCCGTCAAAATCAACGACTATATAATAATGGATATCCGCGCCCAATAGTTTGCTTAATTCCCGCGCCAGCGCTTCGCCGCCCGCGCCCGTTTTTTTTTGTTCGGCGAAAGCGCTAATGGCATTTATTTTATAGCAGTTGCCGCCGCCCGCCTCGCAATACTGGGTGTCGCGTGGTATAGACATCATGGCCACCTGATTGGCGCTCGGCTTATAACTAGCTAAAATAATGGTATCGGCCAAGGTCCCGCCCTCGTGGTTTTTCCCGCCTTGGCCCATAATCAAGAAATTTACCCGGTCATCATTTTCGCCGTCTAATTTTTTGTCTTGGCTGGCGATCAGCCGTCCCATCTGCTGGAATAAGTTTAATTTAGAAAGGTTTTTCACCAAGCTTTCGCCGCTGAAAATGACTGATGACGAGAAAACCAATAGAGAAATGATAATCACGACAATTAAGCCGACGACGATTTTTTTCCAGCCGCGCCTTGATTTTGGGCGCCCCGGCTCATTAAATTCCGGAACTTCCGGTTCGGGCAGAAAATTGACTTGCATTTTTGACATGATAACGAATATTATTGTTTTAATAATTTTTATGGGCAAATTTTAAAGCTAATATTTTATAGGCGGGGTATTTATCCCCCGCCCCATGACAACATTTTTTATTATAACTGATTACTTGCAATTTGCCAACATATTATGTTATAAATAAACCTTGTAAAATTTTAATTTTGTGTTATAATCAATAACATAATGTCTATGAGTAATCCGGAGAGCAATTTAGGCCTTGGTAATTACAATTCTCAAAAATCCCGCTTTGTTCGGACGAAAGAATTCGTCTGGGAAATGTTTAAGGTCGCGGTTGTTTCGCTGGCGATCATTCTCCCGGTTCGTTATTTTTTAATCCAGCCCTTTTATGTCAAGGGAGCGTCCATGGAGCCGAATTTTTATGATCATGAGTATTTGATCATTGATGAGATTGGTTATCGTTTTAATGAGCCCCAAAGAGGCGATATAGTGGTTTTTAAATATCCGAAAAATCCCAGGCAATATTTTATAAAAAGAGTTATCGGCCTGCCCGGGGAGCATATAAAAATAGAAAATGGCCGGATTTACCTATTGAAACCAGGCACTTCTTTTATCCCCTTGGCGGAAAATTATTTGGCGCCGGGCCTGGCGACCGACTTGCCGGCTCGCGGTTATGGCGACATCACTTTGGGCGCCGACGAATATTTTTTATTGGGCGATAATCGGGGAGAAAGTTTGGATTCCAGGGTGTTCGGGCCGGTAAAAAGGAGTTTTATTATCGGCCGCACCTGGTTGCGTGGCTGGCCATTCACCCGGTTGACCATTTTTAATACGCCAAAGTATAACTTTTAACCTTTAACTTTTTACTTTTAACTCTAATGTCCAGACCAAAGAAAAACTACAACAATTATAATAAAGATAAAAAAGCGGCTAAAACCGAAAATAAGCCCGCTTCGACTTCGCCAAAGCGAGGCGAGCCGGAAAAACGAAGCCGGAAAAAAGAATTGTCTACCATCACGGGCATGAGAGATATTCTGCCCCAAGACCAGAAGTATTGGGAGGCCGTGAGAAATGTGGCCAAGGCCATGGCTTTGGCTTACGGCTATGACCAGATTGATACGCCCATTTTGGAATATACGGATTTATTTATTCGGGGCGTGGGCAAGCAGACCGATATCGTGGAAAAAGAGATGTTCAGCTTTATTGACCAAGGCGGCGATAATTTGTGCCTAAGGCCGGAAGCGACGGCGGCCGTAGTCAGGGCCTATATCCAGCACGGCATGCTTAATCAGACGCAGCCGGTTAAGTTTTTTTACCTCGGCCCGATGTTTCGCCACGAAAAGCCGCAATCCGGCCGTTTCCGCCAGCTTTATCAATTTGGTTTTGAGGCCATTGGCGAGATTAATCCGGCTTTGGACGCCCAGCTTATATTAATGGGCTGGAACTGCCTGAATGAATTGGGCTTAGAGTCGTTAATTCAGGTCAACAGCATCGGCTGTCCCGAATGCCGCGAAAAATATAAGCAGGAATTGATAAAATATTACAAAAGCAAGAGTAAATTGCTTTGCGAGAATTGCAAAAAGCGTTTGGCGAAAAATCCTTTGCGCCTATTGGATTGCAAAGAGGACGGCTGCCGCCAATTGCGCGATGAAGCGCCGCAGATTTTGGATTTTTTGGACGAGGAATGCAAGGACCATTTTATGAAAGTCGTGGAATATTTGGACGAATTGGATTTGCCCTATGTTTTAAATCCGCATATTGTCCGGGGCTTGGATTATTATACTAAAACCATTTTTGAATATTGGGCGGCTGACGATATTGAGGGCAAGAGCGCTTTGGGCGGTGGCGGCCGTTATGACGGCTTGGTGGAAACCCTGGGCGGACGGGAACAAATTCCGGCCTGCGGTTTGGCCATGGGCATGGACCGGATGGTGGCAAAATTAAGGGAAAAAGAAATTGCCGTGCCCAAGCCCTATAAGCCGGATATATTTATTGCCCAATTAGGCGAAGCCGCCAAAAAGAAAGCCCTGGTTTTGTATGAAAAATTGCGGAAAATAGAGGGATTGGCCCTGGCCCAGGCATTTTATAAAGACAGTTTGAAAAGTCAGCTGGAATTGGCCAATAAATTGGAAGTCAAATTCACTCTGATTTTAGGCCAAAAAGAAATTGGCGACGGCACGATTTTGTTCAGGGACATGGAAGGCGGGGTTCAAGAAGTTATTAATTTTAATAAAATAGAAGAAGAATTACAGGCCCGACTGGAAAAATATTATAAAAGTCGGACGACCATTCTAAGAGAAGCAGAAACAGAAGAATCAGAAAACACGGCAGAAACATTGCCTTTGCCAAAAAGAAGAAAGAGGCATCAAGACATTATTAGAGAAGAAGAGGAAGATGAAGGAGAAAGGTTGGAAAAAGAACCGGAAGAATAGTCGTGTTTGTCAATATTAATTTATTATAACGAGATGGCTATAAAGCCGTCTTAATTAAAGAAAGCGAGGTGAACCAAGTGGTAGAAGTAAAAAGAAAAAAGGGCGAGACCTTTGAGGCCTTAGTCAGGCGGTTTAGCAAAAAAATCCAGCAGAGCGGGCGATTAATCCAATCCAGAAAGATTAGGTATTATGAAGCGAAGAAAAATAAGACCGCCGTCAGAACCGCCGCGGCCCGTCGGCAAGAGATCAATGTAAAAAGGGACTATTTGAAAAAAATAGGCAAATTAGTGGAAGAACCGAGAAGTAATCGATAAATTTTTTAATTTCTCCCCCGAAAAATAAAAAAATCATGACCCTGCAGCCGCAAATTGAACAGGATTTTTTAAAGGCCCTTAAAAGAGGGGATAAATCCGTAGTGGACACGCTACGGATGCTTAAGGCCGCCGTCCAGAACAAAAAAATTGAAAAATTAATGGCCAAGGAAGCGGCCTTGCCTGATGAGGAAATGGTTGGCTTAATCAAATCGGAAATTAAAAAACGGCGGGACTCGATTGATTCATATCGGCAAGGCAACCGGAACGATTTGGCGGACAAGGAGGAAGCCGAAATAAAAATTTTAGAAAAATATCTGCCCGAGCCATTATCCGAAGATAAGTTAATTGAGATAATTAAAAATGTTATCGGTGAGTTGGGCGCGGCTGGTCCGGCTGATTTCGGCAAAGTAATGGGCGCGGTGGTGGCTCGGGTTAAGGGGCGGGCGGATGGACAGGTGGTAGCACGGTTGGTTAAAGAGGAACTTGGGAAATAAAATTAAAAATTAATCAATCTTTATAAAATAACTTAAAATCTATGTTCAAGTCACGCCCTTCCCTCATGCAAAGGTCGTCCATCACCAAAATATTATTGGTTGTGTTTTTGGTGATTTTTTTGTTTTTAATTTTGCCGACCACGACCTGGGCGCAAAACCTTGATCTTGGCTTGGAAAGCGCTCGGGGCATCGGCTTGGCCGAAACCCCGCTCAAGGTGATTATCGCTCGCATCATCCAGATTGTTTTGGGTTTTTTGGGCATCTTGACCGTGATTTTGATTATGTACGCCGGCTTTATTTGGATGACGGCGGGCGGTGACGAAAAAAAAATTGAAACGGCGAAAAAAATACTTCGTGACGCCATCATCGGCCTGATTATAATTTTGGCCGCCTTTATCATCGTCTCCTTTATTTTGCGCGGCTGGGAGACGGGTGGCGGCGGCCCCGGCGGTCGCGGCCCCGGCGGCGGTCCTGATCTTTGGGGCCTGGGCCAGGATCCGGTGGAAAGCGTTTATCCGGCCAATAGACAAAGGGATGTGCCCATTAATACGATGATCGCGGTTACTTTTAAGGAGAAAATCAAGCCGAGCACCATCTGCCAAATAGCGGACACGGCGACCCGATGCAATGGCGAAGCCATAAAAAGAGATGCAAGAAACAATCTTAATGTGGAGATTTGTAAATTAACCGCCGGTACAACGGCTTGCGAGACGACCGGTGAATTTAGGAAAGAAGATTTTGCCGCAACCAAGGTCTATAACAACGATGACTATACTTTCGTTTTCATTACTTATCAAAATGACAACAGGAAATATTTGGGCTTGGAAGACAAGCAGAATCGTGTTTTTCAGGTGACATTAAATCAAGGGATTATGAAAGCTGACGGCAGTGAGACCGTATTTAAAAATTCTACCAATCGGATGTATCGCTGGAGCTTTACCACCAACGGCGAGCTGGATTTGGACCCGCCCGAAGTCCAGAGCACGAACGCGGTTTTAAATCCCGAGAGCATTGATAATGTGAGCGGGATTTGGCCCAGCCCGGATGAAAGGGCCGACACTTATGTATCGGCTGGCGTGGCGACGCGGACTCAATTGATGTTTACCGTCGGGTCGGGTAGCTTTAATCAGGAAATCGTCGCTTCCGCGACACCGCCCGCGCCCGTAAGCCCAAATACCACAAACGCCACCCTAAGCGGGACATATAGCGGCATAGGTGATGGCACAGTCACCGTGAATATTATTGGCAATGCTGTTTCTGTTGCTTGGCCCGGTGTGACTCAACAGTATACCAGCGCTTATGATAGCGGTCTCAATGTAAATATCGGTCCTTATGGTTTAAATTTCAGATTAAATGAAGTGGTAGCAGGCAGTAATAGCTGGACTTTTAATGTTGTGGCGCCTAAAACCGGCGATCGGGTGCAATTTTTAGATGATAATAGAGTAATCAGAACATATACCATAGGCAGGGACACAATAGTTTCAGCCGTGGCCGTGAATGGTGATGGCGGAAGATTAAATACCCTAAAAAATATCGTGACGAAAATTTTGACGGATTATGGCACGATTTTTCAACGTTGCGCCGTTGATCCAGATCTGTTGTGTCTGGAAACAAAAACCACCGGTTCAGCGACTAATCGCTATGCCGTAAAATTTTTAATCCAGAATACCACTGCTATTAGTACTGTGTTTAATGCGGCGGTTACGGCCGGTCAAAATATTTTGGAAAGAATAACGGTTAATGGCATCAGAGACGCGTATCGCAATACCAAATTTCAGATTAATTTTAATGAGGCGGTGAATCCCTTGGTGATTGATAAAATTTTAGTTAAATATGATAAAGATTATAATGTCGCGAATGCCACTGAAGCCGCTAATACCGCCGAGACCTCAATCCTAAATACCGCCACCACAACAAAGATAAAATATAAGATTACTAATAAATATCGCACCGTTGAATTAACCGGCAATATTGAATGCGGGGTGAATGCTTGCGGCGATAAAATTTATTGCTGGCCGGTAAATAATAAGATAGACACCAATGAAGATGGCACTATAGATGTTCTTAATGATTTTGCTCACAAAGCCACTTATTATGAAGTAGAAACACCGGCGGCTAATTTAAAAAAATGCGGTACGGCTAATGAGGGCTGGTGCAGGACTTGGGGCGGGACTTGCGCCATAGATGGGCCATGCGGTAAAGCCGTGCCCAATGCTGCCAATCAAATAGTTTATTATCCCAAATCCATACCAACTTGCGTAGGCGATAATGATTCTTGGTGTGAAGGTAGTTGGGGCGGTACCTGTAATGCGGCCTTGGGCAATAAATGCACCAGAGTGGTCAGTGGAAATTTAGAAATTTATAAGCCCTCGGACAAACCCGAGGATTGGGGTATTTGCCCAACCGTTAATGCCGGTTGGTGTCTGGCTTGGGGCGGTTCCTGCCTGGCGAACGCGCCTTGTACCAAAATTTTAGCTTCAAACAAATTTTATTATCCTTCATTAGAAACGCCTTTTAGCAACGGCATGACGGACATGGCCTTAAATTCTTTTAACGGCAGTTTTAATTATTTTCAAGACCCGACTAATCAGAGATATTATGGCTTGGCCAATGGCCAGGAAAAAAACGCCTATATTTTAAATTTAGCCAAGCCCTATTATAATCCCTTGGACCCGAGCGGCAGCGGTTTTGGCGATAATTTTCAGTGGAGTTTCTGGCTCTCGGATAAAATTGACTTGCAGCCGCCCCTTTTGATGAACATTGACCCGATAAAGGATAAGGAGGTAGATAATTTATTATATAAGCCCAAGCTTAATTTCAATAAGGTAATGAGTTACGGCACTTTAAGGGCGGGCTGGCTTTATGGCCAAACCATAGAAGAAAGAAATAAGAGATATATTTTACTGACGCCGTTGAGAAACGGTTGGGCGGTCGGCTATAACACTAATAGCAGTAATGATGTTGATCGCCGAGATGGCGAGCCCAAATATACCCACACTTTCGTTGAACATGACAGTCCGTTTTCCGTGCCCGCCAGTTACGCGCCCTTGGCCGGCTCGGGCCTAGAATCCATTACCCAGAATTGCTTTTTGCCGGGTAGCGGGCCGAAAAATGCCGGTAGCGGCGCTTGCGTTTATCAAAATCAAAATAACCCGGAAGCCACGCTCACCACCGGCTGTGTCACCGATGCTGATATTGCTCTCGCGAATCGGGTAAAATTGCCCAATCCCGCTTCTTATGCCACGCTTTATTGCGATAGAGATGAAATTAACGGCGCTAAAAAATGCGGTCTTAATGATAACGGCACTAATAATCCCAAAGTATATTGTATGGCTTTTCACGCGACTTCTACCAAGCCCGAAGTTAATGGCCGGTCGCAAAAAGGCAGCTGGGTTATCAGCCAAGACCATTCGGCTGTTCTATCCGATTTAACCGATGATAATGAGAATATAGGTAAAACCGGCTGTTGTTTTGGCAAATGTTTTGATAATAATGGCACGCTTCTTAATTATAATGATGATATAGCCAAATAGGCCATTAATTAATATTCTAATAGTGTATTTAAATACCCTCTCCTCTATTGAGGAGAGGGTAGGGTGAGGAGGATTAAATTTCCTATTCCCATAATTTTCTAAATTCACGATGACCGCGATTGTCAAAAAGAAAAAATTCATAGCGTTTGTCCTGATTTTGGTTTTGGCCGGAATTTTTATTCTATTCAATCCGATTTTGGCCCAAGACCAATTCGGCTTAAACAGCGCCGCGGGCATCGGCTTGGCGCAAAATGACCTTAAAACCACCATTGTCAATATCGTCAGGATATTTTTGGGATTTTTGGGATTGGTGGCCGTGATTTTGATTATTTACGCCGGCTTTTTGTGGATGACGGCGGGCGGTGACGAAAAAAAAATTGAAACGGCAAAAAAAATAATTTTAGGCGCGGTCATTGGCTTAATTATTATTCTGTCGGCGTTTGCCATTGTTTCTTTTGTTTTAACCAGGTTGGCGCCACCGCCGGCCGAGCCATGCGTGTCCGGGACAATCGTTAGTTGCGGACCGCAGGGCTGCGGCAGTAAAATTTGCGTCAATGGGAGTTGGGGCGTTTGTAATATCAACACCTCCGCCTGCGACTTTATTCTTAATAACAAATTAAGCTACATAAAATATTTCCGCTCCGATAAAATACCGGCGGCCGGAAACACTTTTTCAAATTGGACCAGAAACATCAGTTATAATTTTAGCGGCGTGGTCGGCGTGCCAAAAATAGATGATTTGTCGGTCGGCGCTTACGCGCGAAATAGAGGCGGCTTCATAACCGATACGCGATTATATAAAGTGGAGGGCTTTGACGGCACAGTTTTTACCGACTACGGCCCATTTAATCCAAATCAAACCCCCAACGAAGAATTTGACACCCAAATTGCTTGGGACACTTCGGCTTTGAATTTGCAATCAGAATGGAAAATAAAAACTCATGTTGTGCCAAGCGGTATTGCCACGCCATTTGAGTCGCCGGCTATTAAAACAAAAATTAGAGCGCCCAACTGCTTCAACGGCATCCAGGACTCACAATCGCCTTATGGCGAAACCGGCATTGATTGCGGCGGCAACCCGGCCAGCCAATATTATTGCGGGGCGTGCGGGGGAGAAAGTTGCAGCAACGGCGGCGACAGCAGCCAATGTCTTGACGAAAATTGCGCCACCAGCGTCTGCCTGCCAATTAATTGCCTGTGCGCCCAAAATCCGATTATTGATTGGATTGAGCCCGATAATGGCGCGGCCGGGAATTATGTCACCATCGGCGGCCGCTATTTCGGCAATTTAAAGGGCGCGGTTTATTTTGGCAATACCCGGGCTAATTTGGAATTAAATCCCGAATGCAACAGCACTTGGACCAGCAACCAGATTATCGTGGAGGTGCCGGCCATCGCGCAAAACACTTATCAGGTGACGGTCCAGACCCATCAGGATTTTGGCGGTTTAACCAGCAACAGCAAGGACTTCATTCTTAATAATATTGTCCGGCCCGGCCTTTGTAATGTTTATAATTTGGATATTTATACGGATAGAAATGTAAAAATAAACGCCGGCTCGGCGAATCAAACAGGCCAGCTTATCGGCGCGAATTTTCCGACCACCGGCCTCAAAAATGTTGTCTGGAAATTTCTTCCCACCAACACCACCAGCACCGGTTCCAATTGGGCCATAGATAGAGCCCGCGACTTGGTGCCGGAGAACAAGAGGGGGATGACCAATTTAAATGTTTATAACGGCGCGCAGTATAGTAATCCGTTTAGATTTTTAGTCAGTCCGGGCGGGATCGGCGACCCCTGCGGTTTTGCCGATGATTCGCCCGGCATTTGTTCGGCGGCAGAGGTTTGCCAGACCGGCCTGGAATGTAATATTTTGGCTACTCCCACTAAGCCGGCTTGTACTTGCCAATCAGCCGCCAATTTTTGCAATAATAACGGCCAAGTGGAAGGCACGGAAGAGTGCGACGGCACGGCTTTTAAAGACAATAAAAATCAATGTTCAAATTATCCCGGCTTTACCGGCGGCGCGCTATCCTGCAACCGACAATGCCGACCAGACACCTCGCAATGTGTCAGTGTTTCCACCACTAACATACCGGCGGGCATGGGTATATTCACTTGGTCGTTCAATACGATAATCAGCCCGCCCACGCCGTATAGTTGCGGCTATGACCAATATGGCGCCTGCAGTATAAGCGGCTGCGCCACGGGCCAGAGATGCGAGGTTCAGGGCAATAGTGACGAATTTATTGAATTTTATAATCCGACTGGCTACACCGTTAATAATTTCGGCGCCTGGTTATTGGTTATCAATAAAACAAATACTTCTACCATCTCAAATTTTTTGCCGGCGGGCGCCAGCGCTTCAATTCCGGCCAGGGGCTTTTTTGTTTTGCCGCGAAGCGCTCAATTTGGCTTGCCGCCCGCTTACTCGGGAGCCGTAACCATTAAATTGGTGCGGTCAGCCAACACGGCTTATGATGATAAAATTACCTATGGCGGTCCCGGCAAATTGCCCTTAGCCATTGCCCCAACTTCTTTGGGCCGGAAAATTGACGGCCTTGAAAGTAGAAGCATATTTTCCGATCCCCTTGTTTTTACTGATTTTTCTGTTTTTGCCCGTTCCACTAAAGGCGTCTCTAACAGCGCGGAACCAGCCAAAACAGGCGCTCGTCTACTTATTAATGAAATTTCCGTGGGCATTGACCCTTGCACTTGCCGGCCAGCCGCGCTCGCTACCTGCGCCAACGGCCTATTGGATGTGGGCGAGATTTGCGATCGGGTGGGCAATGAGGACGTATTCCAGCGCGGCACTGGCCTTTGCTCGGATTATAATATCGGCTCAACCGGCCGGTTATCCTGCCGGAATTGCCAGATTGATAAGAGCAGTTGCCAAGGTCCTTTAGTCGATATCACCCAAGCGGCCATTGGTATGTACACCTGGTCGTTTAATACGATTAGCCAATCGCCATTTCAACGGCCTTATGTGGTGGAGGACTGCAGTCGGACAAGAAGTTGTGATGTCGGCGCTAAAATGGCCAGCCCCACCCCCTGGAGCGAAGAATGGAATCAAGTCAAGCACCCCAATTTATATATTCCTCAACCATTGGCTTGCGTGGACGCGGTTATCTCGGCCAGGTTCAGCAATCGTATGAATCCAGCCACCATAAATAATAACACGGTTATTGTTTTAAAATGCGATAATACTAACGGCAAAGATTGCCGGAAAGTTAGCGGCGCGGTTGAGGTATATAAAGATAATAACAATTTAGATTATGATATTTTTAAGTTTACGCCGACCGCTGATTTGACGCCCAATGCCTGGTATAAAGTGGTTTTAAAGAGCGAAGAAATCAAGGATTATGTTGGTTTAAAATTGGATAATAAAACAACTTTATTAAGTTTATCAGAGAGGTATTGCGCCGAAATTACTTATAACGGCGGGATTACCACGGACAAGGATTATTGCTGGAATTTCCAGACCAGGCCAAGTAACGTCAAATGTAATCCGGGTTGCGTGGAATGTTCGCCCGACCCAGAGCGATTTCGTTATAGGTTTGAAGCCAAACCATTTAAGGCCAATTTGGACAGCGAGGACAATGTTTGCTTAATGCTTAATTCTTGGAATTATCTGTGGAATTGGAGCACTGATAAAAGCGATAAAATTTTTGTTTATAATTTGGCAAATCAACCGGTCGCCACGGGCATTGCCTTAAAAGAAACGATTTATGATGCGCCCGATAAATTTGCCAAAGTTATTACCCAGTTAGAAGTTAATCCAAACAAAACCGATTATTGCCGCGCCTATATTGATTTGACTAATTTGGTGGTGATTGAGGACCAGTCCTGCGACAAGGGCACGACTCAAAGCCCCAGCCCTTGGATTATGTCAGAAGACGCCTGTTTAAACGGTTTGATTTCGGCGCGCTTTAATTTGCCCGTAGCCGATGAGACGGTTAAATCCTCGGGGAATTTAATTGTGGAAAAATGCGGCGGCGTAAAAGACGAGGCGCTCGCGGGCGTAGGATGCGAGAGACAGTCAGTTAACTCGGCGCAGATACATATTTTCCCTTACAGCCATCTTCCGCTTAGTGAAAACTTAAGAAACTTAATTTTTGAGCAAGGCCTTTCGCCCGCTTTTCCCGAGGGCTTTCTCATTAATCAAAGTGAGAATTTTAATCCCAACACCTGGTATCGGGTGATTCTTCTTGGTGGCGATAATGGCGTGCGGGCCTCAAAGATAATAACCTTAGCCGATGGCACAGAAAGTGATACCAACGAACCGCAGGGGAAACTCTTAACGCCCAACCCCAATACCCGCACCGATTATAATCAAGATGGTGAAGATGATTATATCTGGCTATTTAAGACCGGCAGCCAAATCTGCGAGGTAGATTCAGTTGAAGTTGCGCCGGCCGATAAATTTATGAAATATACTTACGAAACCCAGGTTTATAATGCTTTTGCCCAGGCCGCGAATTGCAATGTGCTTAATTCCTGTAAATACAATTGGCAGTGGCGTTCAGTTATAGAGCCAACCGACAACAGCAACTCGGGCGATAGTATTGCCACCATTAAAAACGAAAAGGATCAGCCGAGTATTTGCGTGGGCAAGGGCGGTGAGAAAATCGGGCCTACTTTGGTTGACCCAGTCCAACTCGCTTCCGCGGTAGCAGAAGGTGAGACCAATATTAAGGCCATAGAACCGGGGAAAGACCTCGTTCATCCAAATCAACCGGCTTATGGCGCGAAATGGGATTACGGCCATTTGCAAATCGGTTTTCCTAAGTTACGGATAACGGATTATAAACCCAAAGGCAAGATATTATGCACTAATGAGAATATTAAAATTACTTTTAATGAGGATGTCAAAAGCAGTTCAATCCGCGTCACCAATCCAGCTTTAAGCGCTGATAATATTAAAGTGTATAAATGTGTGGGTGATGGGGTTTGTGTAAAAAAAGGATTAATCGGTTACTGGAATTTTGACGACGGAGATGCAAAAGATTCTTCTGGAGCAGGCAATGATGGTATTAAGAAAAATGGGGTAGTTATATCTCCTTATGCAGAGAAAGGGATGGTTGCGATTTTTGACGGGGTGGATGATTATATTGAAATACCAAATACAAATACTAGTCCATTAACTGATAAAATAACAGTTTCTGCATGGATATATTTTAATGATTCATCTTTTACAACTCAGCAATGGGTGGTGAATCAAGGAAGAGATTATTATGGTTCTGGATGGGGAATATTGTTATATAATGGAGCATTGAGATTCAGTGTTAATACAAATAATGCAGATGATGGAAGGGAAATTACTATCGCATCTCCGGTTTCTTCAAGAAGATGGTATTATGTTACGGCTGTTTATGATTCAATTAATGGGGCTAAACTTTATATTGATGGTGTTGAGAAAGCAAATGCATCTGCGAAAGGCAAGATTGTCTATAAGTATAATGAAAAAATAACTTTTGGTGTAATGGCATTTTATTCTCCTACGTATTTCAAATTTAGCGGGATGCTTGATGATGTGAGAATTTATAATCGTGTTTTGAGTGACACCGAGATAAAGGAATTGGCAGGGTCAACGCAACAAAACGCAACTTGCTACACTAATGATGATTGCCCCACCTCTCTTGATGATATGCCTTTGAATTTAAAGGTAAATTATCCGGCTTATGTTTACGGTTATTCTTCCGGTGTTTGGACGCCTGTTTGGACGCCGGAGCTTTCGAAAGAATTGGACTTATCTATTGTCAATGCGCTTGAGCCCAAGGCCAAATATCGAGTGGTGGTAAATGGCGGTCCGGCCGGCCCGATTGCCTGGAATACAAATCAATTGGGCGATTTGAATTATAATGTCGGCAATGGCCGCGGCGAAGAATGCGAACCCGGGCTCTATCCTTGGAAGGTTTTATCCGGCTCTTGCGAAAACGCCTTTTACGCGCTCCAGAAATGTGTTTTACCTTATTATTACAATTCGTGTCCCGATCCAGCCAATCCCAATGATTTAAAAAATTTAATCAAAGAATGCAACCGGGGTGAAGCTTATTGCGACCAAAATTGCCATAATACGGGTAACACCAATATTGCTTCCTGCGGCGATGGCATTAAAGAGTCGTCGCTTGAAGAGTGCGATGATCGCAACACCATAAACGGCGACGGCTGCAGTAGTAATTGCCTTTTAGAGGGTTCGGATCAAAAATATGGCTCTCTTTGCGGCAACCAAAGAATACAAACAGGCGAGAGTTGCGATGACGGCAACACCGCAAACGGCGACGGCTGTTCTGATAAATGCTTGCCAGAATCCGGCCGGCCAAACGGTTCACGGCCAAACGCGCCCATTTGTGGCAATGGCAAGATAGAAATCGGCGAGGATTGCGATGATGGCAATAAAGTTAATGACGATGGTTGCAATTTCCGCTGTTTAAATGAGGGTTCAAGCGGTGGCGCCAGGTGCGGCAATAATGTGGTGGAAAAGGGCCAGCCCACTAGTTTCTCTTGGACTTTTGCAGTAGACCAAAGCGCTGAAACTTGCGTGCCAGTAGTATTTAATATTAGTAATTGTCCTAATGGCATTTGGGAGGCGGTGGTGGGCGTTAACACTACCATGAATTTAAATAATTTTGCGATTTGCGAGCATGATAATACAGTTTTTAATAATGTCGCTTTTGGCAATAGTTTATGGGGTAAGATTTTAGGCAAGATAAAATTAGTCGTAAATAAATTTACCAATAGAAAATCCGTCTTTGCCGGAGTTGGCGATCTTTGTGGTAATGGCTGGACGATTCGACCCAATGGTGAATTTGATATTTTGGAATATAGCAGTACGGATAATCAGAAAATTTTTGATTTTATTAAAAAAGCGGATTGGGCTGGTGGTCATGAGTATAAAATTGTGGGAGATATAAACCGCAACGGCGGGTTTGATGAAGGAATTGACACCCAGGCCTCGGTAATAATGAGAACGCATGGCCGTTGTTGGATTGAAGGCGCAAAGATAAACGTCTGGCCCATGGGCGAGGAAAAATATAATGATACTTTTTTCTGCTACGGCGAAAATTGCGGTAAGCGAACCGTAAGCTTATATGATGATGATATTTCCGCCGATTGGAACACTCTTTTTCCTTATTTGAAATATAATGATATTGCCGTTAGCGACCCCCTCAAACCGGGTAACCAGCATTTGTATCAGGCCTGGGCTTTAAGCACCAGTAGTGATTTATTGAAATCAAATATCGCATGGAGTATGAGCAATCCGAGTTATGTCAGTCAGCAGGATTTTAATTATTCTACCGGAGTTGGCGATGGCAATAGAAACAAATGGTTCACGGGCGGTAATGTGGGTGGCGACGGCTACATAACCGCCAAAGTCACCTCTGATTCTAATATAGACATCGGTAAAGCCACAGCCACGACCACAGTCAAAGTGTTTTTATGCGAAAATCCCTGGCCGTCGCCCGAGAATTTTCCTTATTATGATTCTGCTAATAATTGCAAGACCAATAGCGGTGGCTGTGTTAATACCAATTTTGAACTTTATTATTGCCGTGATAGCGGGGCGGCCGGACCAGATGGCGATTTGCCGGCGGTTTATGACCCGGTGGTTATCGGTTATAGCGCTCTTACCCCGGCCAGAAATGTCAACGATTTAATAAAAGAATTTATATTTACCAGGCAGTTTTCCCTAGCCGAAGCGACAAGAAATATCAAGCAGACGATTACGGGCGATAAGACCATTACCGATGTCGGAGATGGTAGAAACGGGTGTTATATTCAACCTGGCTACGCCGTGACATTTATCGAAAGTGATAGGTGTGATTTTGTTTATGAAATTAATTTTCCCAAATCAGGGGATTATTATTTGCTTTTAAAGACCGCCAACGACAATAACTCGCTTGAAAAAGCGGGTTTGGATATCAATCATGAAATGGACATCAGGGTAGATGGCGTGATTAAGGGGACAATTATCGCCAAAGCCAGCCTGCCAAATAATCCCCAGACCAATATAGTCAAATTATCCAATATTTCGGCTGGGAAGCATGCCATAAAAATTGACTGGACAAATGATTTTTATTGTTCCGGTCCCGGTGGCGCTTCGTGCCCGTCCTGGACTCCTATAGATACGGTCACCGGTGAATATAAATATTTTGATTCTAATTTAAGAATTTACAGCCTGGCTTTGGCCGAGGGTTCAAATGACGACGCCATTGGCGTCAGAGTCGTGGCTAACAGTAATCATTTTTCACCGCTATTTTGGTATCGGAAATATTTTGACCCAAATAATCAGGGCAGTCCCAGCGGCCTGCTCGCCAATGATTATCAGGGCGTCAGAGAGGGCCGGACGGTTTATGTCAATGCCGCCGATTTAAATGATAATAAGAAAGAGATTTATAGCAATGTGTACTTGCTTTCTTATAGCGCCGCTGCCGATGCCATTACCAAAGATATTTATAATGGCCTGCTGGCTAATTTTCATTTTAATGTACAAAATCCGTTTGGCGTCTGCAGCGCTGACGCCACCTATAAATGCTTGACCGACACCAACTGCCAGCAAGCCAATAAGGGCTATTGCTTATTAAATTACAGCCAAGGCGGTTTGCCCGACTTCGGCGTCTGCAGTGATGATGCCACCTATGAATGTTTGACTGACACCAATTGCCAAAAAGCCAACAAGGGCTATTGCTTGTCGGATAAAGCCAAGTTAACCCGAGACACCAAACGGCTGGCCGACTTGCAATTCATTAATTCACTTTTGGCTACTTATAATAATACCAAGAGATGCAATAACGACCATTCGCGCTTATGTGCCGGCGACTCCGGTTGCTATGGCGGCGGTTCTTGCGGCAACTATTATCCGAATTTATTAGCCGGTTCTTATATTGTCGGCCGAACCTTTAGCGCTTGGCCGTCTTGGCAGGCGACTTTGGGCAACACCATTGGCTCGGCTTTGCCCATTGACCCCCTAAACGGTTTTAAGGGCTGTGGCGACCAATATGACAAAATCACCTGCTGGGATAATTTAAATAAATTAATGCGGTGTCCGGACGAGACGACGTATGTTTATACTTATTCCTCAACGGCGATAAACGGCAAAAGCGAAACCAAGAACATATTTGCCCATCGGGAATATGCTCCGACGCCAGCCGCTTCCTGGCAGCCGGTTTGGAGCCAGGTTGAGTACATGAAGGATAATCCCGATCCATTCAAAGATCCGTTTACGAATTTCAGCGTTGCCCAGATGTGCCAACCCACGCCGACTTGCGGCAATAACACAATTGAGGCGGGAGAAAATTGTTACAATTGCTGGGCCGATGCCGGCTGTGGCAATAGCGCGCTAAATGCGGGCGAAAGCTGTCAACGAAGCGTTGTTGCCGGTGTAGAAAATTGGTCGTGCCGTTGTCCGGATAGCGACCGTATTCCCTATGCAAATGATAAAACCAAATTAATATCTGATGGATTTCCGGACGTGGCTTGCGGCGGTAAAGCGAGAGATAATTGTCCTTATGTTTTTAATCTTGATCAAACGGATAGCGATAGCGATGGCATTGGTAATGCTTGTGATAGCTGTCCGACAAGTGCCAATGTCGATCAAAAAGACAGCGATCGCGACGGCGTGGGCGATGCCTGTGATAATTGTGTCAGTAAATATAATTTGCGAGTAAATGGAAATCAGCCGAATTCTGATGGCGATAATTTTGGCGATGCCTGTGATAATTGTTCGACCGTGGCCAATAATGATCAGACGGATGCCGACAGCGATGGCGTGGGTAATGTGTGCGACAACTGTCCGACCATTAAAAATCAAAATCAAAATGATATTAATCGCAATGGCCGGGGCGACGCTTGCGAGGTTTATGTTGCGAGTTATTGCGGCAATAGCGTTGTGGAAAATATAAATACGGGCGGTTATGGCAGTGAGGTTTGCGATGAAGGAGCCGATAATGGCAAGCCCAATCGTTGCAACAGCACTTGCACCGGAATTTTTTCCACTTTCTGCGGCGATGGCCAAATGGTAACTGGTGATAATGAACAGTGCGACTGCGGCATTGACCCGGCGCGTTTGCCCGTGGGACCGGCCTGTACGACTTCATGGCCGGCAGGAGCGGGCTCGCGTCCGACCTGGGATACAGTCAGTTTTACTACGATTAATGGCGTGCCGCCGGATTTGTATTCCACCGATCAAAAAACATTATGGTATTGCAGCGCCGGTTGCCAACAAACCCGCCAAGACAGCCGTTATTGCGGCGATAGCCGGGTTGATAGCTTAAACGGCGAGCAATGCGATTTAGGAGTACAAACCGGTCTGACAGACACCACCTATAATTATGACTATGGTACCTGCAATACTCAATGCCAGAGGACTTATTGCGGCGATGGCAAAAAACAGGACCCTAATGGCATGGGCCGGGGCGGTCCAAATAATGACGGCAAAGAAGCGTGCGACGGCAGTGATTATGGTTCCGGTGGCCAGCCAATTGGTAAGACGTGCAATAATAATTGTCAAATTGTGGCAAACACCGTAAATGTAAATTTAGGCGTTTGTGGCGATGGCGTCAAACAAACACCGAATACCAGCGGACTCAATGAAACTTGCGATGAGGGGGCTTTAAACGGCCAACCTGGCCACTGCAATTCAACTTGTACCGGAGTTTTATTAGATCAATTTTTATATTATGGCCGTATTCATTTTGGAGAAATGTGTGATGGCACGGTTCATGCTTATTTAGCTACTTATAGCCCATTAATATTAGATAGCGGTTGGTTAAGTATGGCTTCAAAACTTGATAACGCCATGTTTTTGGTTAATCAAAAAAGCGATGATCCTTGCTCTAAGGGTTCGGATACCCCGGTGCCGGCAGGATATAATGTCGTGGGTGGCATTCATTTGGGCGACAAGGAAAGAGACGTGGCTTCGGACAATTCTTACTGCTCTTTTATTGCGGCTGTTGGTTATAACGGCACGGCTTGGAATACGGCCATGGGAACGGCCGGGACGAATTTAGAAGGACCTGGTTGGGTGAAAATCGCGGCTAAAGACGATTCTATTAAATTAGCTATGGTTTATGGGGTAAATCCCGAAAGTCCGCGCGCATCATGTCCGTCGGGCTATACCGAACAAGGGGCCATATTTGTTGGCTTAACGACTGTGACTGATAATCTGCCTCGGGCGTACATTGGTGGGACTTCCATAAGCAAGGGCTGGGTTTCTTTCTGTGTGAAAAATAATATTCCGGCGCAGACGAAATTCGAAGTGGGTCAAAGAGATGATTGCAGCATTGTCCAGGCAAATCGTTATTCTTGCCCGGCCGATTATAAAATGATTTTCGTGTCCACTTCGGGCAGTAGTAGTAATGATGGTTTAAGTGAAGCCGACCCCAGAGCCACCTTAGACCAAGCGCAAGCCGTGGTCGCGGCCAATCCTTCAGAGCCGGGTTATTGTATTTTATTAAAAGGCGGAGATACATTTACTACTTTTACCTCTCATGGTACAGCAGTTGAAACGGGCGAAACTGATGTTAATTCGCATTATGCATTTTTGTGGAATATTAATAAGCCGTTGGTTATGAAGTCTTATGGCGCGCCAAACGCGATTTTACAGCAACCATCTGCCCAGTCGGCAACTATGCCGCCCGCGGCCATTGCTATCGCGCGACCAGAATCAAGCCCGTTGACTAGCAAGGTTATTATTTCTAACCTAACTTTTAAAAATTGGCAGGCCCGGGTTATTTATATGTCTAGTGTGAGGAACGTGGAGATAAATAATAATATTATTGAAGGTGCGGGCACAAAACAATTAGGTGATAATGGCGGAGTTTATGGAGATGGAGTTATCTACCCCGAAGATTCTAGTGGCATAGTTGTTGATGGCAATCAAATAACCGATTCACTTAATAGGACTGGTGATAAGTATGATGATATCCATGCGGTGTATATAAACAGATCTTCCAATATTGAAATAAAAAACAATACGATTACCAATATTTCTGGGCCGGCTCTCAAGATGGTTAGAAACCAGACATCCGATATATCAATCCATGATAATACTCTGAATTATATTGGTCCTTATATCGGACAATCGGAAGTCCAATTTGGATTTGTGAGGTTGGCCGATAAGGGGGGCGGTTGTCCTACCGGCATAAGAATTTATAGTAATACATTTTGGTATCCGTATTGTACTGGCAGTTCTTGTTCTAATAAGCAGGTTAATCGCTGTTCGTCCGAGGGCTGTAGCAGTTTTTGCGGATCTAATGATACGCCGAATTCAAGCGGAACGTATGATAATGTAAATGGTAATTTTGGCGACAATCAGCCGACAGTATTATGGAAAAATGGCGTTTCTGGGGCGTGGGGTACAAATAATTTCAGAGGCGGATGGCAGTAAAAATTTTATTTTTGACAAATTAAATAAAATAAATCAATAATATGTTTAATCAACAACAAGCTCAACAAAATTCAAATCCAGATTTAAGTTCATCCGGTAATGCCTTGCCCATTGAGCCGGCTTTGCCGCCCCAGCCGCCTACGCCGCCGCCTCAAGTAGAGGATATGTTTGCCGAAACCGATAAAGGTAATCCGCAAGTAATCAGGCCGCTCCAGCCAGGACAAGTCCAAAATATATTGCCCGATACTCAAGGCGAGGATATTTTTGGCGGCCGTTCAATTTGGCAAAATAAATTGTTAGTCGTTGTTTTAATGGCGGCGGGCGTATTGATTTTGGGTGGCGCGGGCTGGCTGACTTTTAGTTTTTTTGCCAAATCAGGAAAGCCCAATCAAAATATTAACAATAACAGCGCGGCGGCCAATATCAACAACGTCAATACGGCGAATGTAAATAATGTGAATAATAATGCCGACGCGACCAACAATGCCAATACCAATCAAGCGGCGATTCCCATTGACAGCGATAATGACGGTTTGACTGATGAAGAAGAAAGAAATCTGGGTACTGATCCGAATAATTTTGACAGCGATAATGACGGCTTGACCGATAGCGCCGAGGTAAAAATTTATAAGACCGACCCACTTAACCCGGATACGGACGGCGACGGCTATAAAGACGGCCCGGAAGTCAGCAGCGGTTATGATCCGACTAAATCGGGCGGGGCCAGATTATTTAATGTCCCAACGCAATAATTAAAAATCAAAATTAATTATTTAAATTATTATATGTTTAACTCAAACAATTCGCCCTCACCCATCAGTCAGCCGCCGGAAAATAAACCGCCGAGCCCAAACTTTTCCTTGAATAATAATCCGCCGGAACCGCTAAAGGACGAAGTTTATGTGATGCCGGAAAAATTCCATCCCCAGCCAGCCAAATCATCGGCCGGTAAGCCCTTGATTATCGCTTTGATTATTTTAATTTTAGTCGTGGCGGCCACGGCCACTTATTTTTTGTATGATATGTGGCAAAAGAGCCAGAATGGTCTGGCGTTAGCCAATCAAAATCTTAATGTGAATAATAGTCAAAATCAGAATCAGAATGAAAACCAGAATGAAAATGTAAACAGCGATATAAATAATAGTTTAAATAGTAATGCCGAAATAAATTTAAATGCCGAAACCAATACCGATATCAGCACCAGCACGCCGCCGGAAAATATCGGCGTCTATACGGCCCAAATACCGCCTCAAATAAGCAGTGACAGCGACAATGACGGTTTGACTGACGCGGAGGAAGCCGTGGTCGGCAGTTCGCCGATTGAACAGGACAGCGATAAAGACGGTTTTATTGACGGCCAGGAATTAGCCAAGGGCTATAGCCCGACCGCGCCAGCCGGCGACAACGGCAGATTGCCGGCGGCCAGTTTTATCGCCTCGCTTTCCACGAATTTTATCAAGGATAATTTTAAAATACTTTATCCCAAAAACTGGCAAGCAACGACAATCCCGGCCACCAATCAGGTGGTGATTACCACCAATACAGGTGAGATTATAAAAATATCCGCGCGCGATAATAATGACCGTGTTTCCGCCGCTAATTGGTATTTGAATAATAATCCGCAGGCCTCTTTAAGCCAATTAAAAAGCCTCACGGCCGGCGACTTAAGCGGCGTGTTTTCTCCCAATGGTTTAGCCGCCTATCTGGCCGATGCCGATAAAAATCGGTTTTATTCTTTTGAGTATATGATGGATGCCAACGCTCAATTCCGCTATCCCGCTTTATTTTTAATGGTTATTAAAAATTTTGCGCCGATTATTGGCAGTGAGACAACCGCCAATTGGCAGGCCTTTAGCAATGAAGTCAATAATTACACCGTAAAATATCCTAAGGACTGGAAAACCGTGACGGACAATAGCAATGTCGTCGGCTTTGCGCCAATTACTATGGCTCTAGATTATCAATGGGCGATATTGGTGTTTGACGCGAGCCAGAAAACCAAGGAAGATATTATCAGGGAAATGGGCAGCCAGTTCGGCCAGTCCAGAACGGAAAATCGGGCGAATATAACCATGGGCAATATACCGGCCACCAAAGTAGCGGTCACCACGGCAACCATTCCATCTTGGTATTTTGAATCCATTTTTATTGAAAAAAATAGTAAGATATATCAGATATCAAATGGCGCCATAAACAGCGATTTATTTGAGCCATTTTACAGGAGTTTTCAATTCATAGCCAATAATTAGTTAATTCCCATTAGGTGTTAAATTTTGAACTAAATAAACAAGTTAGGGCTGACGTTGAAGAAAAATTTTTGAAAAAGGCGGTGGCGGTTTTTAATCAGGAAAGCGCGCTTAAGGGAAAATTTAATTTTTCTTTGGCTTTCATTGACGCAAAAAATATTAAAAAATTAAACCAAGATTATCGCGGCAAAAGTCGGGTTACCGACGTCTTGAGTTTTGCCGAAGATAAAAACGATTTTATAGAGATGCCCTCGGCGGAAAAGTATTTAGGCGAGATTTTAATCTGCGTTTCTCAAGCGGAAAAACAGGCCAAGCAATTCAAGCAGCCCTTAAAAAAGGAAATTGCCCGTTTATTAATTCATGGCTTGGCTCATTTAGTCGGTTATGAGCATGAAGGGGTGTCGCTGAAGAGGGCAGGGGAGATGAGGGCGCTTGAGGAGAGGGTGAGGGCGAGGATAAATTCTAAATTTTAATGATGAACACATATTTTGTTCATTTACTGTTTTATTAACAGTTTGATAGTTGACTGATTTTTTATTATAATATAGGGGCGAGGTAATTTTTAATTTATATTCCCATGCCGAGAGATAATATCATAACCGGATTAGATGTTGGCTCAACCGCCATTAGGATTGTGGTTGGCCAAAAATCCAGAAACGATGAGCGTCTTCATATTGTGGGCGCGGTTGAGGCGCCGGCCCAAGGCATCAGCAAAGGAGTGGTTAATAGCGTGGAAGATGCCGTCTCCTCAATTTCTCTGGCTTTGGAAAAAATTGAACGGATGGTGGGCCAGCCCGTTGACCATGCTTGGATTGGCATTTCCGGGAGCCACATTATCGCTCAAGAAAGCCGCGGCGTCGTGGCGGTTTCCAAGCCCGACGGCGAAATCAGAGCCGAAGACGTGGAGCGGGCGATCGGAGCGGCCCGCGCCGTTTCCATCCCGCCCAATTATGAGATAATCCATGTTATTCCCAAAAGTTTTACGGTTGATTCCCAAATCGGCATTAAAGACCCGATTGGCATGACCGGCATCCGTTTAGAAGTGGAGACGCAGATTATTCAGGGTTTAACCGCCCAAATTAAAAATTTAACCAAATGCATTTATCGCACGGGCTTGGATATTGATGACCTCGTCCTCTCGGTCTTGGCTTCGGCCGAAAGCGTTTTGACTAATCGCCAGAAGGACTTGGGCGTGGTGGTCATGAATTTAGGCGGCGCCACCACCAGCTTATCGGTTTTTGAAGAGGGCGATGTCTTGCATACCGCGGTTTTGCCGGTTGGCTCTGAATATATTACCAACGACATCGCGATTGGTTTAAGGATATCTATTGAGACGGCGGAAAAAATTAAGGTCCGAGAGGGCAGCTGCGTCTTAAAGGATTTGAAAAAAAACGAGGAAATAAAATATTCGGAAGTTGGCGGCATTGAAGAGGGCAGTTTTTCTAAAAAACAAGTCGCTGAAATCATTGAAGCGCGGGTAGAGGAAATTATGGAAAAGGTGGATAAGGAATTGAAAAAAATTGGCAAATCGGGCATGCTTCCGGCGGGCGCGGTTTTGACCGGCGGCGGCGCCAAACTGTCCGGCCTCGTTGAAGCCGCTAAGACCTATTTGCGTCTGCCGGCCTCTCTCGGCTATCCGCAAGAGTTGGTTTCCAATTTAGACAAGGTGAGCGATTTGTCATTTACCACCGCCATCGGCTTGGTCTTGTGGGGCAGCGAGTTGCAAAAAACGGCCAGCCATTTTCCATTTTCCCAATTTAAAACCGTTGATAAGGCCACCCACCAATTAAAAAAATGGTTTAAATCATTATTACCGTAAATAAGGCAAAATGTAAAATGTAAATATCAAATATCAAAATGACAATGTAAAATTAAAAATTTTAAATTTTGAACTGTCATTTTCCATTTTGATTTTTACATTTTCAATTATTTATCATTAAAATAAAATTATGCCCGAAATAAAACCGGAAATAGAAACATTTGCCAAAATAAAAGTCGTGGGAATCGGCGGATCTGGCTGCTCGGCGATCAATCGGATGATCGCGTCCAAGATTAAGGGGGTGGAATTTATTGCCATCAATACCGATGTGCAGGCGCTTCATCATAATGACGCGAAAATAAAATTACACATCGGCCAAGCTACGACCAAGGGTTTGGGCGCGGGCATGAATCCGGAAATTGGTTTCCAATCCGCCCAAGAAAACATCAATGACATTCGGGACTTGCTTAAGAATGCTGACATGGTTTTTATTACCTGTGGCATGGGCGGCGGCACGGGCACGGGCGCGGCGCCGATCATCGCGGCCGTGGCTAAAGAGCTTGGGGCATTAGTGGTCGCGGTGGTGACCAAGCCGTTTTCTTTTGAGGGCGCGCAAAGAGCGGAAATCGCCGAACGCGGACATCGGGAACTGTGCGACCGGGTGGATACGATCATTACCATTCCCAATGATAAAATTTTACAGATAATAGACAAAAAAACCTCTCTATTGGACGCTTTTACGGTGGTGGACGATGTTTTGAGGCAGGGGGTTCAGGGCATTTCCGAACTAATTACCATACCCGGCTTGATTAATGTGGATTTTGCCGATGTCAAGTCAATTATGAAGGATTCGGGCTCGGCTTTAATGGGTATTGGCGAGATGGGTGGCGACAATCGGGCCGTGGCGGCAGCCAAAAAGGCCATTTCCTCGCCCCTGCTGGATGTTTCCATTGACGGCGCTAAGGGCATTTTATTTACCATTACCGGCGGTTTGGGTTTGACTATGGATGAAGTCAATGAAGCCGCTAATGTGATTACGGAAAGCGCTGACGACAATGCCCGCATAATTTTTGGCGCGGTTATTGATGAAGGTTTAAAAGATAAAGTCAGAATCACGGTCGTGGCCACCGGTTTTGGCGGCCAGGAAGCAGGCGCCAAGGCCTCGTTTGAGGAGCCGAAATATTCAATGAACAGATTGTTTTCCAAAAAAATTATAGAGGATAAAATGGCTGACGGCAAAGGCCCCAATTTTAATAGATATCCTTCGGAGGTCTCCGACCGGGAGCCGTTTAGGCCGGCCATGATGCCCCAGTCCGCCAAACCCCGACAAACCGCCGAGGAAGAGGACTTGGAAATTCCGGCTTTCATCAGAAAGAAAATGAAATAGAAATTTATTTATCCACAAGAGCCATAAATTTTTAAAAAATCCCATAAAATCCGCGCTTTGACACCTGTCTTGGGAGTGGTATAATTAATATTGCTGGCGGAGAGGTAGAGAAACAGATCTAGTAATTAATTTGGATTTTAAAATTCAAGTTTAAACCCCTAGGTCTTTTTTTATTACGAAATTTTAGGCGCCATTATCTAAAATCCTATGGAACCAAATGTCATCAAGCAAGTCAGAAAAAGAGAGGGTGATATCGTTGATTTTAGCCAAGATAAAATTACCCAGGCCGTATATAAGGCGCTCAAAGCCGTGGGGCGTGATGATGAAGCCCTGTCCCTGGAATTATCAGATAAGGTGGTTCGCATTTTAAACAACAAATTTCACTATCGTTCAATTCCGGCCATTGAGGAAATCCAGGATATGGTGGAAGAGGTTTTAATCAAAGAGGATTTAGTCAAAGCGGCCAAGGCCTATATTATTTATCGGGAACAGCACAGCCGTTTGCGCGATTTGAAAAAATTAATTGACTCGGATGATGTCATCAACGGCTATTTAAAACAATTGGACTGGCGGGTTAAGGAAAACGCCAATATGGCCTACTCTTTGCAGGGTTTGAATAACCATGTGGCGTCGGCGGTGAGTTCGCATTATTGGCTTAACCGGGTTTATCCGCCGGAAATCAGAGAAGCCCATGTGAGCGGCGCTATTCATCTTCATGATTTGCAAATTTTGGCGGTTTATTGCTGCGGTTGGGATTTGCAGGCCTTGCTTCGGCTTGGCTTCGGCGGGGTGGAGGGCAAGATTCACAGCAAGCCGGCCAAGCATCTTCGCGTGGCTTTAAGCCAGATGGTTAATTTTTTCTATACTCTGCAGGGCGAAGCGGCCGGCGCCGAGGCTTTTGCTAATTTTGACACTCTTTTGGCGCCTTTTGTCCGCTATGACGGCTTAGGTGAAAAAGAAGTCAGGCAAGCCATGCAGGAATTTATTTTCGGCATGAATGTGCCGACTCGAGTAGGATTTCAGACCCCATTTACAAATTTAACTTTTGATTTGATCTGCCCGTCGATTATGGCCAATGAGGTCGTCATTATCGGCGGCTTGCCCCAGAAAGAGACCTACAAAGAATTCCAGCCGGAAATGGATATGATTAATCGGGCTTTTGCCGAGGTAATGATGGCCGGCGACGCCAATGGCCGGGTCTTTACTTTTCCCATCCCGACCTATAATATTTCAGTCGATTTTAATTGGGACAATAAAGTCCTTGACCCGATTTGGGAAATGACGGCCAAGTACGGGATTCCTTATTTCGCTAATTTTGTAAATAGCGATATGAAGCCCGAGGATGCGAGGAGTATGTGCATTTCACCGAAAGAAGAAGTCCTGGTCCGCAATCGCGCCAATATAAAACGTTTAAGCTTCGGCCAGATGGTGGATAAATATCGAAAGACCGAATTTGACCAAGACGGCTGGGCCGACTGCGATTTAAACAAGAATCTTGAACTGCTTTCCTTAAATCCCGAAACCGGTAAAATGGAATGGGCGAGGGCAAAAAGATTTCTTAAAGTGGAAGACAACCGGCAAATTCGGATTATCGCCGAAGACGGCAAGAGTTTCGAGGTTTCCTCAAAGCACATTGTCCCGGTTCTGACCGAAAACGGCATCATTAATAAATTCGCCAAAGATATTAAAAACGGCGATTATCTGCTTAACTTAAAAAAAGCCGATGAGATATTAAACACCGCCTATCAACATATTGATGATTTTGTTCTTAACGAAGATCTAGCGAAAATTTTGGGATTTTTTACGGCTGACGGCAATTACCTTTTTGAAAACAGAAAAAATATGAAGGCCTTGGGTCAGCCGAGAGGGATGCAATTTACTTTTAACGCGCAGACGAAAAAGGATTTGGCTGAAGTCAAGGAATTAATAGAAAAAGTTTTTAAAACGGCGGTTAAAGAAAAAAAAGATCCGCGTTACAACAGTTATTATTTGTATATTTATAATACCGGCTTGGCGAGAAAATTATTTGACGCGGGATTTAAAAAATACGGCCATCTGCCCGATATTATTTTCAATTCGCCAATCGCGGTGATTGAGAGTTTTTTGGATTATCATTTTCGAGGCGACGGACACGAAAAGAGAAAAGAAATTCATATTAATGATAAAGAATTAGCCCGCGACTTGGTGATTCTTTATTCGTTAATCGGTCGGCCTGTAACTTATCGGGAAAGAAAGAAAAGCCAAGTTGTTTACATTCAGCACCAAAAATCAAAAATAAATAAAAAAGGAATTTTAAGTAATCCCGTGATCGCCGAAAGAGTGCCCGGATTTTTAGCCAAGTCCACTTATTTGGTCCCCGGTTTGAATAAATCAAGAATGGTCGGGTTCGACGCCTTGGACAAATATCAGGCGCAAACAAAATTCAGTTTAAGTATTAAAAACAGCGATTATTACATTGTTAGAGTGAAAAAAGTGGTTCAGAAAATTTTTACAAAAGCGCGCGCGTTTTTTGACGTGGAATTGGAAACAAATCATCTTTTTGTTCATTCTTTGGGAGTGATTACTCATAATTGTTGCCGGCTTCGGCTCGACAACCGCGAACTGCGCAAGCGCGGCGGCGGCCTTTTCGCGGCCAACCCTCTCACCGGTTCTATCGGCGTGGTCACCATTAATATGTCGCGTATCGGCTATTTATCAAAAACCCGGGACGAATATTTTAACCGTTTGGGCCAGACCATGGATTTGGCCAAGCAAAGTTTGCAGTTAAAGCGGGAAATACTGGAAAGTTTTACCGAGCAGGGGCTTTATCCCTACAGTAAATATTATTTAAAAGATATTAAGGAGAGATTTGGCGAGTATTGGCGAAATCATTTTAATACCATTGGCCTTAATGGCATGAATGAGTCGTTGCTCAACTTTATGAAGCGGCCGCTTTCCACCAAAGAAGGGCAGGAATTTGCCCTGGAAGTGATGGATTTTATGCTTCAAAGATTGGGAAAATATCAGGAGGGCGACAATCAATTATATAATTTAGAAGCCACGCCGGCCGAAGGCGCCACTTATCGTTTTGCCAAAAAAGATAAAGAATTGTATCCGGATATAATTGTGGCCAATGAGGAGGCCTACCAAGAAAGCGGCGCCGCGCCTTATTATACGAATTCCACGCATCTGCCCGTTAATTTTTCCACGGATATTTTTGAGGTTTTGGAAAAGCAGGATGTTTTACAGACAAAATATACGGGCGGCACGGTTGTCCACGGTTTCTTGGGCGAGCGGATGCCGGACGCCGAGAGCACGAAAAATTTAGTCAGAAAAATCGCGGAAAATTTCCATTTGCCTTATTATACTTTGACGCCGACTTTTTCCATTTGTCCCAAGCACGGTTATCTGGCCGGCGAGCATAGATTCTGCCCGATTTGCGATGAAGAGATTGGTTATATCAGGGAGCAGGAAGAAAAATTGCCTCTTTAAATTCGTAATTTTTAATTCGTAATTATATATTTTATGGAAGGTGAACAAACAAAATCGGAAAGACAGCCCTGCGAGGTTTATTCGCGGGTTGTCGGTTATCTCCGCCCGGTGGACCAATGGAATCCGGGCAAGCAGTCGGAATTTATAGACCGTAAGTCCTTTGCGGTTTGCGGTTGCGCGGCTGAGCCGTTATAAATCCGTTATGAAAATAGGCGGATTACAGCCGGTAACCCTACTGGATTATCCCCAGAAAGTGGCAGCGATAATATTCACCCTTGGTTGCGATATGCGCTGTCCTTTTTGTTATAATCCGAATTTGGTCTGGCCCGATTTAATCAAGAAAGCAAATTTGTTGCCGGAAACGGACTTGTTTTCTTTTTTAAAGCGCCGCCGGAAATATTTAGACGGCGTTTGCCTGACAGGCGGCGAGCCGCTGCTCCAGCCGGACCTGATTTCTTTTTTGGAGAAAATAAAAAAACTTGGTTATTCAGTTAAATTAGACACCAATGGCTTGAGGCCGGATATTTTGAAAAAATTAATGGCCGGCGGGTTGATTGATTACGCGGCCATGGACATCAAGGGCCCGTTAGAACAATATGAAAAATTCTGCGGCGTAAAAATAAACGGCGGTGAGATTAAAAAAAGTATCGGCCTGATTATAAAGAGCGGTCTGGATTATGAATTTAGAAGCACTTTAGTCAAGGGATTGCATAAAAAATCTGATATTGTTAAGATGGCAAAGTTAATTAAAGGCGCCGGTAAATATTTTTTACAAAATTTTAATCCGCAAGCGGTTTTGGTGGGCGGAAAATTTAAGGGCGCAAGTTTTACGCAAAAAGAAATGGCGGAGTTTTGCCGCTTGGCGGGAAAATATGTCAATATGTGTAAAGTTAGGTAGGATGGTGTTATAATTAATTTATGAAAGAAATATTTTCACAAATCAAAGATTTACAAGGCAAAATCTCTGGAAGCTGGAGGTTGCTTTGACTTGGATAAATCGCAAAAAGAAATAAGCAAACTGGAACAGGAAATTTTCCAGCCGGATTTTTGGCAAGAGGCAAATCGGGCGAAAGCGATAAGCAAAAAATACGAGGATTTGAAAAAGGAATTTGACCAGTGGCGGATTTTAAAAAACGAAATTGATGATTTATCGGAATTGGCGGAGGTAGCCGAAAATGATGAAAATTTGGCTAAGGAAATTAATGAAAAATTTACCAAAGCGGAAAAAAAGTTTTCCAAATTAGAATTTCAAGTTTTATTTTCCGGAGTCCACGATAAAAATAATGCTATTTTGTCTATTCACGCGGGCACGGGCGGGGTAGACGCGCAGGACTGGGCCGAGATACTTTTGCGAATGTATTTAAGATTTTGCGAAATACACGGTTTTGAGGCGAGAGTGATTGATAAGAGCGCGGGCAGTGAAGCCGGCGTAAAAAGTGTCGTGGTAGAGGTTATTGGCCGCCATGCTTATGGTTGGCTTCGGTCGGAAAATGGCGTTCATCGCCTGGTGCGCATTTCGCCCTTTGACGCGGAAAAAATGAGACACACCTCCTTTGCTTTAGTGGAAGTGCTTCCTGAATTGGCCGAAGAGAAAGACCCGTCGGCGCCGGCAGGAATCGGACTTAAAGATTCGGATTTAAGAATCGAGGTCATGCGCGCGGGCGGCCACGGCGGCCAAAGCGTTAATACCACGGATTCAGCGGTGCGTATCACTCATATTCCCACGGGCATTGTCGTCAAGTGCCAGAATGAGCGGTCGCAACTGCAGAATAAAAATAACGCCTTTAAAATTTTAAAAGCCAAACTGCTTAAAATCAGCGAGGAAAAAGAAAGCGAAGAAATTAAAAAAATAAAAGGCGATTATCAGAAAGCCGAATGGGGCAATCAGGCGCGGTCTTATGTGATGCAACCGTATAAATTAGTCAAAGACCACCGCACTAATTACGAAACGCCGGATATTGACCGCGTGCTTAACGGCGAAATTGATGATTTTGTGGAAAATTATTTGAGATATAAAATTGCAAAATAATAATTAAAAATGCAGTGGAGGGCATTGATAAATTCCAAATCAAAAATATTTTTAATTTGTTTATTGGGTTTTATGGCCGGCGTGGCTATAAGTAATTTTTTTAAAATAGGCGATTTCATAATTTTTTGCCTGGTTTTATTCTTAATAATCTTGCTGATTATTTTTTGGCAAAATAAAAATTGGCGGCTCATAATTTTATGGGGCGTTTTTTTATTTTTGGGAATTTGGCGCTTTCAAATCGGACTGCCGGATTATAATGAGGCCGGCCAGATTTATCATTATAATAACCAGCCGCTTAAATTCTCCGGCATAATTGCCAATATTGACGAAAGAATAAGCAATCAGAAATTAACCATCAAGGCGGAAAAACTGATTAATGGCCAAAAAATCAAGGGCAAGGTTTTGATTACCACCGGCCTATATCCCAAATATCATTATGGCGACCGATTAGAGATTGATTGCCAATTAAAAAAGCCGGAAAATTTTCAAGACTTTGATTACGAAAAATATCTGGCCCGATATGATATTTATTCTATTTGCCGTTTTGCCAGAATTTCCCTCCTCCCCCTTACCAAGGGGGAGGTTGGGAGGGGGTTAAATAATGCGGCCATAAAATCCAACCGCGCTATTTTAACCTTTAAAAATAAATTATTGGACGGTTTAAGCCAAGCCATAAACGAACCGCAGGCCTCTATTTTGCAGGCCATGATTTTGGGAAATCGCGGCGGAATTCCCCGGGAATTATTAGACAAATTTTCTAATAGCGGCATCAGCCACATCATTGCCATCTCGGGCATGAATATCACGATTATTGTTTTCTTATTTATGCAGGTGTTAATCAACCTCGGCGTTATCAGGCAAAAAGCGTTCTGGCTGGCTTCGGCCGGCATTTTGATTTTTGTTTTAATGATCGGCGACCAGGCCTCGGCTTTGCGCGCCGCCATTATGGGCATCGTGGTTTTATACGCGCAAAAAATCGGGCGGCTGAATAATTCTTTAAACGCCGTTATTTTTGCCGCCTCGCTTATGCTTTTGATTAATCCCAAATTATTATTGTCCGATGTCGGCTTCCAGCTTTCCTTTATGGCGATTTTGGGCTTGCTTTATCTGCCGCCGATTTTTGAAAAATATTTTGCAAAAATTTCCGACCGCGGGCAAATCAAAACCATGGCCATCACCACCATCTCCGCCCAAATTATGACCCTGCCCCTAATTATTTTTTATTTCCATAAATTGTCTTTGGTCTCGGTTTTTACCAACGCGCTGATCTTGCCCCTGGTTCCGTTTTTGACTATCTGGGGCTTAACCAATGCCGCGGCCTCCCTTTTTTCTTTATGGCTCGGGCAAGTCATGGGATTTGTGAGCTGGCTGGGCGTTGGCTATATTCTCCGGATAGTTGAGTGGTCTTTAAAAATTCCCTTTGCTTATCTGGAAAATTTTTATATTAATATATTGGCGCTGGCTGGATTATACGGCTTAATTTTTTGGTGGATTTTTAGATCAAGGGCGAATAATGTTATAATTAAATAATGAAAAAATTTAAATTTGTCTTGATTCTTTTTTTAACCATAATCGCCTTAGCCGGCGCGTATTTTTTTCAGTCAAATTACCGCTTGGCAAATGTCAAAGGCGCCAGCGTTGATTTGAGCGGGAAATTAGTGATTAATTTTTTGGATGTGGGTCAGGGCGATGCGATTTTAATCCGTCTGCCCCAAGGCGATGATGTTTTAATTGACGGCGGGCCGGACAATACCGTCCTGCAAAAAATCGGCGAATACTTGCCATATGGGGACCGGGACATAGAACTGATGATTTTAACTCATCCGCACAGCGACCATGTAACTGGCCTTAATGAGGTCCTAAAAAGATACGGCGTCAAGAAAATTTTAATGACCGGCGCCATTCACACGGCGTCCGATTATCTGAATTTTTTAGAGCAGATCAAAGAGAAAAAAATACCCGTGGAAATTATTGACAGCCCGCGCGATTTATTTTTGGAAAATGATGTTGATTTTAAGATTTTATATCCGGACAAAAGTTTCTCGGGCCAGCGGGTGGAAAACTTGAACAATACCTCCATCGTCGCCCAATTGATTTACGCGAGCACCACGGTAATGCTCTCGGGCGATTTTGAAAATGAAGAATTATTGCTGAATAAGGGTTTTAATTTGAAATCAGATATTTATAAGGTCGGCCACCATGGCTCCAATACGGCCAATAGCCGGGAATTTTTAGAGGCGATTTCTCCGCTTTACGCGGTTATATTGGTTGGCGCCGATAATAAATTCGGCCATCCTCATTTCCGAACGTTGCGAATTTTGGAAAAAATCGGCGCCAAAATTTTTCGCGCCGACCAGGATGGAGATGTTAGATTTATGAGTGACGGGAAAGCGTTTGAGTTGATTAAATAATTTTTATCGTGTCTTGCTTTTTCCGCGTGATTTTGTTAAAATTTTTATTGAGATAGTTTTGTAACCACCCCATGGTTTTAAAAGATAAAATTTAAATTATGGCAAGCGAAAAAACAAAAGTGCTATTAGTGGAAGACGATTTGATGATTGTGGAGATGTATAAAATGCGGTTTGAAGAAGAGGGCTATGCGGTTTTGGTCACCGATAAAGGCAGCGAGGCGATAGAAATCGCGGAAAAAGAAAAACCGGACATTATCCTTTTGGATGTGATTTTGCCCGAAGTAGACGGCTTCACGGTTTTGCAAAAATTGAAAAATGATATCAAGACAAAAGAAATTCCAATTTTGCTTTTAACAAATTTAGGGCAAGAATCGGACAAGGAAAAAGGACTGCAGATGGGCGCGGCCGATTATTTCATTAAAGCCCAGCATACGCCCGTGGAAGTTATTCAAAAAATTAAAGAATTAATCAATAAATCGTCTTAGATTATGTCAGAATTAATTGAGCGGACATTGGTTTTGTTAAAACCAGACGCCGTTAAGAGGGGACTGATGGGAGAAATTATTTCCCGTTTTGAAAAAGCGGGCTTAAAGATCGTCGGCCTGAAAATGGTTTGGGCCGATTCAAATTTAGCCGGCCAGCACTATGGCGAAGATATTACCGCCAGAAGAGGCAAGAAAGTGCGTCATCTTTTAATGAATTTTGTGGCGACGGGGCCGGTTCTGGCCCTAGTTATAGAAGGCGTTGAGTCCATTGAAAATGTCAGAATGATGGTGGGGCCCACGGAGCCGAAATCGGCTTTGCCCGGGACCATTAGGGGCGATTATGCCCATGTTAGTTTTAAATACGCCGATGAAAAAGGGAAAGCTGTGGAAAACTTAATTCATGCCTCAAGCGATAAAGAAGATGCGGCGAGGGAAATTCCGATTTGGTTTTCCGAACAGGAATTGTATGATTATAAAACCGTTCACGAAGCCCACACTTTTTAAAGTTAAATATAAAATAAAAAAACGGCGTTTAGCCGTTTATTTATTTATTTGATTTTTTTGTCCGTGTTTTTAAACAACCGGTGCAAATCTTAATTCTTTTTCCGTCAATTTTTCTGGTTTGTAAATTAATTTTTTGCGTTTTTTTTGTTTTTACTTTGGAGTGGCTTACATTAAATGCCTTGGTCGTGCCTCGGCCACAAATTTCACATGATTGGGGCATAGTTTTTATCATTAATAATTTTGAAATCAGATATTAAATATAGGTTAGCATAGGTATTTTAAAAAGTCAATGCTTTTCTAAAATATCAAAATCCAAATATCCAAAAATTTGAAATTTGATATTAGTCATTAATTTGTCATTTGAGCTTTGTCATTTGGATTTTTCAGTCAGAGTGATTTATTGGCAAAATTATCTGATTTATGTTATTATTTAATTTGTTATTAAAAATTATATAATTTTATGCCCATAACTTGGTTATACACCGAACCCATGTTTTTTGTGGCCTGGGTCATCGCCATCGTTATTGCTTTAACTCTTCACGAATTTTCCCATGCCGCCGCCGCTCTGTATTTTGGCGATGATACGGCCAAGTCAATGGGGCGCTTAACTTTAAATCCAATCGCCCATCTTGATTGGCTGGGTTTTATTATGCTGCTTTTCGTTGGTTTTGGCTGGGCCAAGCCCGTGCCGGTCAATCCTTATAATTTAAGAAATCCGAGAATTTCTTCGGCCCTGGTTTCCCTGGCCGGGCCATTCGCCAATTTCATTTCCCTGATTGTTTTTGGCTTATTATTAAAATTTTTGGGACCGACTTTGGGACCGCAAAATCTTTTGGTGAATTTTCTGTTTATGCTGGTTTTAATCAATGTGGTTTTAATGGCATTTAATTTGATACCCATTCCGCCGCTTGATGGCTCAAAAGTATTGTTTAGCATTTTGCCGGATAAATATAATGATTTTAAGTATAAATTAGCCCTTAACGGCCCCTGGATTTTAATAATCTTAGTCATCGCCGACAATTTTTTAAATATCGGCATTTTTGCCGCCCTGTTCAATTGGATTTTTCAATTAGTGGGCAGATTTTTATAATAAAGGCGATTATTTATCAGCCAGGCAGTCAGAGCGAATGAAACTTGACTTATTTGGGAAAATTATTTAAGATACTTTTGTTGAAAATTATAAAATTTAGACCATAATTGAGGTTTCCAGAACGGAAATTTTTAATTTGCGAAAACAATTTTTTCGCCTGCGGCCAGCTCATTGAGGGATTTGTCTCAGATCATATTTTTAAAAATTAAAAATTGGATTTATTTATTTAAAAATTAAAAATTAAAAATTAAAAATTTTTATTTATGCCAACTATTAATCAGCTGTTGCGAAAAAATCGTAAGTCAAAAAAGGTCAAATCCAAGACCCCTGATTTGCAATTGACTTTGGACAGCTTGCATCGCCGAAAAAAAATAATAGGCAAGGGCAATCCGCTTAAGCGCGGCGTTTGCTTGCAGGTCAGGACCACGACGCCCAAAAAACCGAACTCGGCTTTGCGCAAGATTGCCCGCGTTCGCCTGTCAAACGGTCAGGAAGTGACGGCTTATATTCCGGGCGTGGGCCATAATTTGCAGGAACACTCTATTGTTTTAATTCGCGGCGGCCGGGTCAAGGATTTACCCGGCGTCCGTTATCATATTGTCAGGGGTGTTTATGACAGCGCCGGCGTGGAGGGACGAAAACGCGGTCGAAGTTTGTATGGCGCTAAAAAAGAAAAAGTCAAGGCTAGCTGAATAATTTAATTATTGTTTAAAAATTAAAAATTAAAAATTTTAATAATAATATATATGCGAGGAAAACCGGCCACCAAAAGAACAATTAAAGCAGACGCCAAATTCAACCGAGAAGATGTGGCGAAATTTATCAATTACATAATGAAGGGTGGAAAAAAATCCGTGGCCAGACAGTCAATTTATGATTGTCTTGCTCTTATTTCCCAAAAAACTAAGCAAGACGCTTTGGATATTTTTGAAAAAGCCATCCAAAACGTTTCTCCCTCGGTGGAAATTCGCGGCCGGCGGGTTGGCGGCGCTAATTATCAAGTACCGATATCAGTCAGGCCCTCAAGAAGTTTTACTCTCGGCTGCCGCTGGATTATTAACGCGGCCAAAGCCAGAAAAGGCAAAAAGATGGCGGAAAAATTAGCCGAAGAATTTATCGCCGCTTATAACAGCGAAGGCGCGGCCATGAAAAAGAAGCAGGATACTTATCGGATGGCGGAGGCCAATCGGGCCTTTGCGCATTTCCGCGGATAATTAGGAAATTTTCTATAATTATGCCCAGAAAACAACCATTGGAAAAAGTCAGAAATTTCGGCATTATCGCTCATATTGACGCCGGCAAGACCACGGTGAGTGAGCGCATTCTTTTTTATACTGGAAAAAAACATAAAATCGGCGAAGTCCATGAAGGCGAAGCCACCATGGACTGGATGGAGCAGGAACAGGAAAGGGGCATCACCATTACTTCGGCGGCTACGACTTGCTTTTGGCCCAATGCCGATTGGCTGGGCGGCGGCGATATTCAAATTAATTTAATTGACACGCCCGGGCACGTGGATTTTACGGCCGAAGTTGAGCGCTCGCTCCGGGTGCTTGACGGCGGCGTGATTGTCTTTGACGGCGTGGCTGGCGTGGAGCCGCAGTCGGAAACGGTCTGGCGTCAGTCGGAAAAATATCATGTGCCAAAAATCGGCTTTATTAATAAAATGGACCGGATGGGCGCGGATTTTTACCATGATTTGAAAACCATTTATGAACGTTTAACGCCCTATGCCCATCCCATTCAGTTGCCGATCGGCGCGGCCGAGACCTTTAAAGGCATTATTGATTTATTTGAAATGAAAGCCCGTGTTTATTTAGATGACTTGGGCACGAAATGGGAGGAGGGGGAAATTTCCGCCGATGAATTAGCCAGAGCCAAAAAATACCGAGCCGCGTTGATTGAGGCCATTGTGGAAAATGACGAAGCGCTAATGGAAAAATATTTGGTGGGCCAAGAAATCCCGATTGTTGACTTAAAGAAAGCGCTTAGAAAAGCGGTCATCAACAATAAGATTGTGCCGATTTTATGCGGTTCGGCTTTAAAAAATAAGGGCGTCCAGTCATTACTTGACGCGGTGGCCGAATTTTTGCCCTCACCATTGGACGTTGAGCCGCTTGTTGGCCATGACGTCGATGACCAAACCAAAGAAATCAAAATAAATATTTCCGATGAAGCGCCCTTAGCCGGTTTGGCTTTCAAGTTGGCCACCGATTCCTTTGTCGGCAAATTAGTTTTTTTCCGGGTGTATAGCGGCGTTTTAAAATCCGGTTCTTATGTTTTAAATAATTCCACCGGCGACAAGGAAAGAGTCGGCCGAATTTTGCGCATGCACGCCAATTCCCGCGAAGACATTGACGCCGTGTACGCGGGTGAAATCGCGGCGATTGTGGGCATTAGAAATATTACCACGGGCGATACTTTATCGGATGTCAATTTTCCGGTTTTACTGGAAAGAATCATTTTCCCCGAGCCGGTTATTGATATCGCGGTTGAGCCGAAAACCAAGGCCGACCAGGAAAAGATGGGCTTGGCCTTGGCAAAATTGGCCGAAGAAGATCCGACTTTCCGGGTGCGCACCAATGAAGAAACCATGCAGACCATTATTTCCGGCATGGGCGAATTGCACTTGGATATTATTATTGAGCGCATGAAAAGAGAATTTAAGGTTGAGGCCAATATCGGCGCACCCCAAGTGGCTTATCGCGAAACCATTAGAAAATCAGCCGAAGCCGAAGGCAAATACATCAGGCAATCGGGCGGCCGCGGCCAATACGGCCATTGCTGGATCAGGATTGAACCGCTCAAAGAAAAGGATTTTGAATTTGTGGATGAAATTAAAGGCGGCACCATTCCCAAAGAATATATTAGGCCGATTGAAAAAGGCGTGCACGAAGCCATGGACCGAGGCGTGATTGCCGGTTATCGGTTAATTGGGGTGAGAGCCGCGGTTTATGACGGCTCGTTTCATGAAGTTGACTCTTCAGAAGCGGCTTTTAAAATCGCCGGTTCTCTGGCTTTTCAGGCGGCGGCTAAAAGAGCCGACCCGGTTATTTTAGAGCCGGTGATGAAAGTGGAAGTGGTGACGCCCGAACAATTTATGGGTGATGTGATTGGCGATTTAAATTCACGCCGAGCCATGATAAATAATATGGCTGATAGGGGGACAGGCGCCTCGGCCCTTAAAGTTATTACCGCGGAAGTGCCATTGTCAGAAATGTTCGGCTATACGACTCAACTGCGCTCTATGAGCCAAGGCCGGGCTTCATCCAGCATGGAATTTGAAAAATATTCAGAAGTGCCGAAAAATGTGGAAGCCAAAATCGTGGAAGCCCGAGGCGGAGTAAAAGAAAAAGAGAGAAGATAAAACCATAAAAACGCATTTTGCGTTTTTATTGGTGAAATGTTAATAATTTGATAATATAGAGACCAATATGCCCAACCTCCAAAAAATTATCAATCTAATCAAAAAAACTGGGGATAAAGCCATTATTTTAGATGAAAATGGTGAGCCAAGCTATGTTATTATGACCCTTTTTGACTATGAACGGCTTATTTTAGGCAAGGCGGGCGTAGCGGGCTTGACAGAGGATGAGTTTTTGGATAAAATTAACCGAGATATTGAAATTTGGAAAGAATCCAAATCAGAGCCGGAAATCGGGCATTTGCCGCTTGACCAATATGATTTTTCCCAAAAATTAGAGGAAAATGGTGATGATTATTTTAAAAAACCTCTAAATTTAGAGGAAAAAGAAGAGGACCAATATTATTTTGAGCCGGTGGAATAGCTGTGGACAACCTTATTATTAAAATTAGGCAATAAAAACTTGCAAAAATTATAAAAATAAGTTAGAATACAAAGTAATTCGGATTTACAAAAAACTAATAAAAATTTCATAAAATTAATTAAATCGATGAGGTCTGGCTAAAACTCGGATATAAGCTCCGAGGGCCTCTCAAAGGAAATACAACCATGGCAGCACAATTTGAAAGAACCAAGCCACACGTTAATGTCGGTACCATTGGTCACGTTGACCACGGCAAGACCACTTTAACCGCGGCAATTCTCAAGATTTTAAATGACCGCGGCTTTACGGCCCAGCATAAATCCGTTGACCAGATTGACGCGGCGCCCGAAGAAAAGGCCCGCGGGATTACCATCGCGACGGCTCACGTTGAGTATGAAACGGCCAACCGGCATTATGCTCACGTTGATTGTCCGGGACACGCCGACTACATTAAAAATATGATTACCGGCGCCGCTCAAATGGACGGGGCGATTTTGGTGGTGGCCGCGACCGATGGCCCAATGCCTCAGACCCGAGAGCATATTCTTTTGGCCAGACAAGTTGGCGTACCCAAAATTGTGGTTTTTATTAATAAGGTTGACCAGGTTGACGACCCGTCATTAATTGATTTGGTTGAGGAAGAAATCAAGGATTTATTAAACAAATATGAATTTGACGGCGCCAATACGCCGATTATCCGCGGTTCGGCCTTGAAGGCCTTAAATGGCGACGTTGAAGCCGGCGATCAAGTTATGAAATTAATGGAGGCCTTAGATACCTACATTCCCGAGCCGGTCAGAGATACCTCAAAGCCATTATTAATGCCCATTGAAGATGTGTTTTCTATTGAAGGCCGCGGCACCGTGGTGACCGGCAGAATTGAAAGGGGCATCGTCAAATTAAATGATGAAGTTGAGCTTGTTGGTTTAAGAGATACGCAAAAAACCGTGGTGACCGGCATTGAAATGTTTAATAAGAGCCTGGACGAAGGCCGGGCCGGTGATAATGCTGGAATTTTACTAAGGGGCATTAAAAAGGAAGAAGTGGAAAGAGGCCAGGTTTTAGCCAAACCGGGCAGTATTACTCCCCACCTGGAATTTGAAGCCGAGGTTTATGTTTTAAGCAAAGAGGAAGGCGGCCGACACAAGCCATTTTTTAAGGGCTATAAGCCGCAATTTTATGTCAGGACCACGGATGTGACCGGCGAGGTTGATTTGCCCGAAGGCACGGAAATGGTTATGCCCGGCGATACGGTTAATTTGAAGGTTAAACTGGGCAAACCCGTGGCCATGGAAGAAAAGATGAAATTTGCCATTAGAGAAGGCGGCCATACGGTCGGGGCGGGTGTTGTTACCAAAATAATTAAATAAAATATTATATTTGCCGAGGACGGGTTAAGCCCGTCCTCTAGCACGCATAATTGATAATTTAAAATGGCCAGTAAAATTGAAAAGTCAGAAAATGACAAAGTACATCAAAGGATCAGGATAAAGATCAAGGCGTACGATCATAAGATTATTGATAGTTCCGCCAGAAAGATTATTGATACCTGCCAGAGATTCGGGGCCAAAGTCATCGGCCCCGTGCCCCTGCCGACCGAAAAGAAAAAGTACACGGTAAATCGTTCCACCTTTGTTCATAAAGATGCTCGCGACCAATTTGAAATGAGATCGCATAAACGGCTGATTGATATTATTGATCCGGACCCAAAAACCGTGGACGCCTTAATGAGCTTGAACTTGCCGGCCGGCGTGAATATAGAAATTAAAATGTAACTTAAATTGAGATAATTGCAAAACTATTTTCTATAAATTTAGGACTTTTTGAGCGAGACAAGGAGGGCCAGCAAAATGACTTGAGCCGTAGCAGTAGCTACGGTGAAAGTCATTTTGCGCCAGCCCGACGCAGTCGCAGCCAAAAAGGACAAATTTA
>Ga0265296_1000314_pt1 | contig 81783 bp, 82 predicted proteins | sample MunlanPumphouse1_FD_189073 | JGI IMG/M metagenome (GOLD analysis project Ga0265296, IMG submission 189073) | Groundwater microbial communities from a municipal landfill in Southern Ontario, Canada - Pumphouse #1 | ecosystem: Environmental > Aquatic > Deep subsurface > Groundwater | place...
AGATCCATTATAATTGGGTCATTATTTTTGGCGGGATTTTGTTTATTTACGCATATCTCGCCGCTCAATATCTTGAATATAAAAATTCTTCATCATGACAACACTTATAAGAAAAAAAATTATTGGTTACACTTGCGGGCTTCTTGCCGCGTTTTTTTGGGGAGTCCATTCTGTGATGATAAGGTTTATGACCGGTGAAGGGATAAGTCCTTTTTTGATAGCTGGGACGAGGCTTTATATTGGTATCGCCACGTTGCTTGTTATTTTGGTTATAAGCTCGCTAATTAGAAGGAAAAAGATTTTTGACAGATTTAATTATAACAAGTTTTTTTGGATAGCCGGGATCGTTTTGGGTTTGAATTTTTTACTTTTTCAACTGGGACTTAAATATACTTATGCTTCGGACGCCAACTTAATTCAGAATTTTTCCCCTGTAGCCGTTTTGATAATAAGCACTATTTTCCTTACTCATAGGATCAGACGATTTGCGAATACGTCCGAAAGATGGTGGCTGACTCTGTTTATCGTTGTGGTGGGATCGATTGGGGCAAGTTTGATATTGACCAACAGCCCGAACGAGGTTTTGAGCGCTGGAGCGACAAAGGGTTTCGGTGATTTGGTGGAGTTTGCAGCGATGGGGCTTTTCGCGGTGTTTATTATTGCCAGTAACGAGTTTGGGAGACAGAACCAGGGGAATTCCTCTCTGCAAATTACTTTGTTCACATTGGCGATTGCGGCTGTGCCGGTTTCTTTCTTAGTTCCTTTTAATCAATTTTTGAATATATCGTCGGAACAGTGGATGTATTTGATACTTATTGGTGTTTTCTCTACCGGTATTGCGTATGCTCTGTGGAATAAAGCTGCACAATACTTATCGGTTGTTCCGCTTGGGTTGAATATTATTTATATCGGTATAATTACTGTTTTATCAGAGAAAATGTTTTTGGATCTGGATTTGACGTGGAAGATTGTGGTTGGAGGACTTCTGATGCTATTAGCATCAATAAGCGCCGAAGTTATCAGTGGAACTTATAAAAAAGATCCCCCATATTAGGGGAGCGCGTTAATTTAGAACTTCGAAGATTGTCAGCTCTCTTAAATTTAGGCGGTTTTCGAGAAGAGCTTTTCCGATATAAACGCCTTTTACTCCAAGTTGGCGCAAGAGGTTTAAATGTTTTACTTTTGAGATGCCGCCACCGATGTATACGTTTAGATCCGTGGTAGCAAGGATCTTTTCAACGCCGTCGTAGTTTGGGTGAATCATAGTTCCTTCACTCCAGATGTCGTGATAGAAGAAGTTTTTTACATTAAGATTTTTTAACTCCAGCGCAAAATCAAAAACTTCATAAGGATTTTGTTCCGATGTGAATTCTGAAATTATTTTCTCATCTTTTGCTTTGACTCCTGAGTAGACGTTGTCCGCTCCGTATTTTTGGATGGCTTTTGGGATAATGGACAGGCCCGAAACTCCTATAATCACTTTTTTGACTCCGAGTTCCTCGAATGCTATGTCTACTTCTTCAATTGTTCTTAATCCGCCTGTGTACTGAACCTCCAAATTCTGGTGATTATCTACGATTTCTTTTATGATTTTTTTATTTACGATTCTGTGTTCATTACTCGCATCCAAATCAATTAAAAGAATTCTTTTGGCTCCTTCCTTGACATAGTTTGCCGCGTAATTTTGTGGCTTTCTCGGATAAACTGTCATTTGTTTAAAATCGCCTTTATACAATGAGACGCATTTCCCGTTTAGAATGTAGATTACAGGATTTATTTCCATAGGTCCCACATTAATTTGAAAATCTAAAATGCATTATGTCGCCGTCTTGGACTTCATAATCTTTACCTTCAATTTTTAAAAATCCTTTTTCTTTTGCGCCCAACTCCCCGTCACATGAAACAAAATCGTCGTATTTTATGACTTCAGCTTTGATAAAACCTTTTTGAAAATCTGTGTGGATTACGCCGGCCGCCTCCGGGGCGCTCGCTCCTTTTTCTACCGTCCAGGCCCGAACTTCCTGCGGGCCAGCCGTGAGATAAGTTATTAAATTCAGGCTTTTGTATGCGGCGCTAATGAGTTCGTTTAAACCCGTTTCTTCCAATCCCATATCTTTTAGATAAGTTAGAGCTTCTTCTTTGGTGCAATCCCCAAGTTCTTCTTCAACTCTCGCGCAAATTGGGATTATTTTTTCTTCGTCCTCTATTCCAAGTAATTTTTTATATTCCGCTTTACTGAAATCCTTTATTTGATTTTCGTGAAGATTTACTATGTATAGGTGCGGTTTGATCGTGAGCAGATGCAGATCGCGAATTAGTAATTTTTCTTCGTGAGTCAAATCTAGAGTTGAAGCCAAATTCCCTTTTGATAAATGATCATTAACGCGTTGTACGAGTTCCGCATACTCCATGCGGTCCTTGTCTTTGGATTTTGCGTCCGATTTTGCTTTTAGAAGTCTTTTTTCTACAGTCTGAAGATCCGCGAGAATGAGTTCCGTTTCGACTATTTCGCGATCTCTCTTCGGGTCGATATTTCCATGGACGTGGATTATATTCGTGTCTTCGAAGCATCTGACAACTTGCGCGATTGCGTCACACTCCCTGATGTGGGATAGAAATTGATTTCCAAGTCCCTCCCCTTTGCTTGCTCCTTTTACGAGTCCCGCAATATCAACGAATTCGACTGTTGTCGGAACGATTTTTTCGGGGTGTTCGATTTCGGCTAATTTGTCCAAACGTTTGTCCGGCACTTCTACCACGCCTATATTCGGATCGATGGTGCAGAACGGGTAATTCGCCGCTACAGCGCTTTTTGAACCGACAAGCGCGTTGAATATGGTTGATTTACCTACATTTGGTAATCCTACAATTCCGATTTTGAGACTCATAGGGTGAGTGCGTTAAATTCTTTTATTGTGATTTGTCCCGGGGCGGTTTTCGAGGTCTTACTTGGGGCGAAATACATCATGTAATTCCCAAATAAGTGTCCACTTATTCTTGTAAGATAACCGTGTTCCCCCATACACAGACAAATCGCTTCTTGATTCTTATGGCGCAACGTGGAAAGAAAGTCAAGCATTCTGAAACTGTCCACAATTCCTTTTGCGTGAGTCGCGAACTTCACTATATCGGCTCCTTTTTTAAGCATTTTTTTATAAAGTTTTTTTAGCTCTTTCTCGTATGGAGTTTCCTTGTAGTTGTGGTACGAGATTATGACTTTGATTTTCGGATTAATTTTTCTAAGGATTTTTATTAATGAAGCCGGCGCTTGAATATCTATATCAACGTACTTGGATTTTTCCACAATATTTTCTTTTATTTTCTCGGCGTCAAAATTCTCCATCTTATAAATGATTGGAATGGTCCGGCGGGTTATTTTCCTTAAGATTGATTTGTGATCTTTTTCTTTTATGCGATCAAACCAGACTTCCAAAATGTCCGCATTGGAAATGTCCGCATTGGAAGTATTTTTGAGACTATTTTTCTGGATTGGAATTACTTTATACATCGATCATCATTAAATTAACTGCATCTTTCACTGTTTTTGTGTTTGAGAAGTGAGGATATATTCTGATGTGATGAGTGTGCCTCAAACTGTAGTAGATTAGAGATTTGAATCCGTTATCAACAATAATTTGCGGTTTTTCTTTCTTCAGAAATTCTATCAGATTATCTATTTCCCTGCCTTGCCGCTCCAGCTTTTTTCTATATTTTTTCATAACCTTGTCTCCTCTAATGTCGACAAATTCATAGCCTTGAGTTTTGCGCATGGTAGCCGCTATTTTTGCGTTCAAACCACTTCCCTCTCCGGTGATCGGAATGGCAATTCTGATTCGTTTTGTTTTTGGAATGTTTGTATAGATTACAAAATCTTTTATATAGGGATGAGCTTCCTTGATTTTTTTGTTCATTAAGCTTAATTCTTCGCGGAGGCTAACAATATCTGTGAATGGATTGATTTCGATAAAAGCTTCCCCAAAAATAAATGTTCCCGCGCGACGCATCCTTATTCTTTTTATGGAGAGAACTATGTCTGTTTCTTTCAAAATTATGCGACGGATTTTTTTTAAAAGTTTTGGATCGTCCCAATAATCCAGGAGATAAAATAATGCCTCTTTCGTACTGGTTATCCCAACTCTCAAAATCATTATCGACATGATTATGCTGACCGTGCCTTCAATATATTGAATCTGATACATATTTGCTAAAACGCTGGCGATAACTGCAAAGCTCCCGATAATATCCAGTTTCTTATCTTTTGCGTTATTCATCAGGGAAATTGAATTTGTTTTTCTCGCCGCTTTCGTGAGCTTGACCGCCAGATTGATTGAAAAAAGGATTGAGATACCCGCGATGATAATTCCGATGTAATGAGCCTTCCCTTCCGGAACTCCTTGCAGACTTTCCAGCGCCTTCACAAGCACGTTGTATCCGAAATAAATTATTAAAACCGAAACAAGGAGAGCTCCGAAGGTTTCAATTTTGTAATAGCCATATTCAAATTTTTGATCAGCACTTTTTCTGGAAAGTTTGAGCCCGATATAGCTTGCGAAAAGACTGACAGCATCTGTTAACGAACTTATGGCATCAGCCAGCATTACAACCATGCCCGTCATAATTGCCGCCATCATCTTTAGTCCCGTAATAACAAGGATCTTAATCAAGCTCGACCTTGCAATTCTTTCTCCATAAATCAGATTTCTTCCGCTCATGGTGCGATTTTAACATAATTTTGAATCAAAATAAAATTCTGATCCTGCCACCGGGCACGTTACCGGGTCTATCTAATCACAACATTTTTCTCAGGAATGTCAATCCGTAAAGAGAATTTCTTTTTTACTTTTACCTGTTAGTTAATATAATTTACAGCAAGTAAAAAATATTTCCTAACCTTTAGATTATGAGGAAATTTTTCCTTGGTCTAGCAGTCCTCAGCATGGCATCTCTGTTCGTTGGATGCGTACCAGCAAACGACGAGACTCCTGTTGATGAAGAGACTCCTGCTGTAGAAGTGGAAGTTGTTGAGCCTGAGGCTCCAGCCGCTGAAACTCCAGCTGTAGAAACTCCAGCTGCTGAAACTCCAGCTGAATAAGTTCGCTAGACTAGTAGCTACTAGACAAAGAAAGCGGATAAATAATTTTTACCGCTTTTTTTGGTGATATTAAATTTTGCGTGGCATCAAGCTTCTAAGAATTCTTTTACGCTTGCTTCTTCTACTGTTGCTTCGTGAATTGCCGGTCTTCTGATTGATGCGTGTCTGCGTGCTTGTAATTGGTCGCTTCTTAATGTGCTTTGGAATTTCTTGATCTGGGCAACGATTCGATCTTTCGATAAATCTGTCGCTTTGGTTATTGTGTGACTTGTTTCCTTTGCCTTCATGATTTTCATAGGCATTTTCAGAACCATTTCTATCTCGTACGCGTCGTGCTTGTCGAATTTTTCGATCGTACAGTCGAGAAGGACCGCGTCGACTGCGAAGTGGGTTAAAAGGCCTTCTATTTGCTTCAGTTTACCGGGGAGATAGTTGTCGAAAATCTCCTGTTCCTGTGGCGAGAGGTTTTTGTAGGTGTTGTTTACCTGCATAGAAGACGGGTTAAGGATTGGAGGTGAAAAGAGGACTTTATTATAGCAGGGTATGGGAGGGTTGTAAAATGGAATGTATGGTGCCGCGGGGTAGAATTGGACTACCGACACCACGATTTTCAGTCGTGTGCTCTACCACTGAGCTACCGCGGCACGTTAATTCACGTTCGAGATTCTAATCTGAATTGTTTCATAAGGCAACTTATTTTCAACTAAAAAGCCCACCCTATGAAGAGTGAGCTTTTGATTTCTTTGTGGACAAAAGCGCCTTACGCTTTTTTTATTTTCTTCAACATTGGAAGTCCTGTCCTTTTGTTCTCTACAACAGTGTACGCTGCTGGCATTGCATCAAGAGCGTCCTTTGCTCTTACTTCGCGAGCGAAGTAAAAGATTGTTTGTTTCCTGCCTCCGCGTAGAGTGACGTCCTTAGTGTGGAGGAAGTAGGTCTGCCCCTTACTGTTTGTGTGACTGTAAGCCATAGAAAAACGGGTTAAAAAATATCTGGCAAAAGCCTACCTGATAACAGGTTGGTTGTAAAGACTTCTACCCATCATTACCTGGTTTTGTCAAGTTAATCTGCAAATGACCATTTACAGGATTTAACTTGTTTTGAATCTTTTGTATGTGTCTAAAAACTCCCTGAGTTTAGGAGAAACTTGATTGAATTCCTGATCTATATAAAGTTGCATTTGGGCTGTGGCCGTCTCTTTGCTTCCTGTTATATAACGAGCTCTTAAAAAAATTATTCTGTATTCCGGCAACTTATTAAAATTGGTTTTCTTGCCTCCGCAATATTTCAGATATGCTGCCGTAGCTGCAATGTCGGCTAGCAAATTTTCTCCCCTATTAAATTTTTTGCCGGGATAAAATTTTTCTATAAATTGACGGAATTCCTTGAATTCTTTGGCCTGGCCGTTCATTAAGTCGTACCAGGCATCTTCCCTGAAATGGCCGATTCCTTCGGATTTGCCGGGTAGGTTTGGATCACCAATCGACCCGTGTTTAAACCTCGATTCGTGATGGAATGTCGCGCAAAGAAGCGCAGCCGACATCTTGAAATGTTTTGCGACCCCCTTGATAACTGCTGCAAGTTCAGGATTTACTTGCTCAAGCTCTTTAAATGTTTTTGCTTCTATTTTTTGGGCACATTTGGTCGTTGCTTTTTTCACCAAATCCTGAGTGATACCGGCTGTCGCAAGAGACCGCCCTACTACTTCTTGGGCTTCTTTTTCTTCCTTGCGGGGTGGACTCCTTTGTTCTTTTTCTTCTTCTCTTTCTCTAGGTCGCTGAGGTTCTTGTTTTTTCGGATTTTCTGGTGGCATCTAGGTTACTGTTTAGTTTTTATGTAAAACGTTGCAGAAAAGTGCTATTAGCCATCCAACAATGAACCCAACAACAAATGTCATCAAAACAAGCATTCCGGCGGTGGCTACATCGAATGGCTGGACTAAGAATGGATTGTTGAGAAAGTGCATTTTGTAGATCCAGTCTATAGCCACTTGCGCTACGTTTGTTACTACGAGAATGCTCCATACGAGATGGCAAAGCGCCATAAGCAAGCCTACGATGAGACCGGCTTTGTACTTTTCGAGATGCATGGGAATTAGGTTAAATGATACTTCTGCGATTGTACTATTAAACTTCGATTTTGGGAAGACTTGCTTGCTATATAGAAAAAATAGGGTAGAATCACCCCAATCTTAAAACTTGATATGGAAATCCGAAATATAGCCATCATAGCGCATGTAGACCACGGGAAAACGACACTTGTCGATGCCCTGCTTAAGGTTGGAGGCGCTTTTTCTGAAAGGGAGGAGGTGATCGAGTGCGTTATGGATAGTAATGATCAGGAGAGAGAACGTGGGATCACCATATATGCAAAAAATGCCGCTATAAATTACAAAGGCACAAAGATCAATATAATGGATACTCCCGGACACGCAGATTTTGGATCTGAAGTTGAACGTATCCTTAGGACTGTCGATGCTACGTTGCTTCTTGTAGACGCGTTTGAAGGGCCGATGCCACAGACTAAATTCGTATTAAAAAAGACATTGGAACTCGGGCTTAAAGTTATTGTTGTTATAAACAAAATAGACAAACCGATGGCGAGGCCAGATGAAGTTTTGGATCTGACGTTTGACCTTTTTAATTCTCTTGGAGCGACTGACAAGCAAATGGATTTTCCCTATATTTACACTATAGCGAAGCAAGGCGTTGCCATGAGAAAACTTGATGATGAGAGAAAAGACATAACTCCTCTTCTCGATTTGATTCTCGAACAGGTGAAACCGGCCTATGCTGGTATTGATAAACCTTTCCGCATGCAGCCTGTTACGCTGCTTTATGATAATTTTCTTGGGCGTATCGCAATTGGAAGGGTTTACGACGGAAGTGTTGGAGGAAATAAAAATGTTTTTATTATAGGGCATGACGGGGTAGTGAGATCCGGGAAAACTTCGAAAGTTTTCAGCTTTCAGGGACTTAAAAAAATAGATGTTGATGAGGTTTTTGCCGGAGATATAGTTGCCATCGCCGGGATCCCGGATATATCCGTTGGGGAAACCATTACGACTGATGAAAATGCTGAGGCCTTGCCCGCAATTAAAATTGATCCTCCGGCTCTTGAAATAGAATTTTTGGTTAATAATTCGCCATTCGCCGGAAGAGAAGGAAAATTCGTCACAGGCAGACATATAAGAGAGAGACTTGAGAGAGAAGTTGAAACGAACGTTGGTTTGAAAATTGAGAATATTCCAAATAGTGATTCGATAAAAGTTTACGGCAGGGGGGAAATGCATATCTCTGTTCTCATCGAGAGCATGAGACGCGAAGGGTTTGAACTCCAAATATCCAGGCCAAAAGTTATCATGCAAGAAATAGATGGCGTGAAACAGGAGCCTTTTGAGTTCGTTGTCGTGAATACTCCCGATGATACTTCCGGAAAGATCATCGAAGCTCTTTCTTCCCTAAAAGGGCAATTGCTGAGCGTCAAGTCGCTTAATGGCAATTCAACTATGGAATTTATGGTTCCGGCTCGTGGATTGCTTGGTTTTGGATCAACTTTTATTACGATGACGAAAGGCAAGGGCACTCTCTATCATTCTTTTGATCATTTTGGGCCTTATGTCGGCGAAATAAAGAAAAGATCCGTGGGTTCAATGATCTCCGGTGAATCCGGCCAAGCTATGGCTTATTCTCTTTGGAAATTGCAGGAGAGGGGGCCGTTGTTCATCAAAGCTGCAACTCCGATATATGAGGGCATGATTATAGGCGAGCATCTGCATGCCAGTGACTTGACTGTGAACGCTACGAAGAATAAAAAACTTACAAATATGCGCGCCGCCGGTAATGACGAAGCTCTCGCGCTCGTTCCTCCGATTGAAATGACGCTTGAGAGAGCTATTGAGTACATAAAGGACGATGAGTATGCGGAGATAACTCCAACAAGCGTACGCTTAAGAAAGAGAGTTTTAAGTGAATTGGGGAGGAAGAGATTGAGAAGATGATTTATCTTCGCCTTCCCCTTTGGGAAAATCGTCTTCGTCCATGCTGTTGCGATCGCCCATGCTCATGTGGTCGTCCGTATTCTTGGGTCGGACCCTCCGGCTCCCGTTTCCCCGACACTTTCAATTTGGTTTTTGTAAGCATTTCGATGCTGTGAATTTTGCCTCCCTGGTCGTGGGTGGCCATTGAAATTGCGCGTCCTTTTAGACCGGCTCGGCCTGTACGGCCGATCCTGTGGACATAATCTTCCGGATTTTCCGGAAGGTCGTAATTCACAATCAATTGGATCCCTGTGACGTCAATTCCTCTCGAAGCGATATCGGTCGCGACTAACACTCTGTATTTTCCTTGCTTGAACCCGCTTAGGGCTTCTTGTCTTTGAGACAAAGATCTGTTTGAGTGAATTTCTGCGGATTTATGTCCCATCATCGACAACGCTCTGCATGTTTTTTTCGCGCCGTATTTTGTTCTCGTAAAAATCAATGTTGAGCCAGTGTAGTCATTGAGAATTTTTTCGAGTAATTTAAGCTTTTGGTCTTTTTGGACGAAAAATATTTCTTGGTCAATGTTGTCCGCGACTGTCCCTGAACGAGCAACTTCCACTCGCACCGGAGTCCTCATATATCTTGTAGCCATATCTGCAATGGCTTCCGGCATTGTCGCCGAAAATAGCAGTGTCTGGCGATCCGTGTTGGCCGGAAATTGTTTTAAAATTTCTTTGATTTGCGGAGCGAATCCCATGTCCAACATTCTGTCGGCTTCGTCCAGTACGAGTATTCCACATGCACTTAAACTAATGTTTTCTTTCTTAAGATGATCGTTAATCCTGCCCGGTGTTCCTATTATCACTTGCGGGTCTCTTCGAATCATCGCAATTTGAAGACCAAATGGCGCTCCTCCGATCAAAACTGCCGTGTTTATTCCGAGTTGTCTCCCTACTTTTTGGAAAACTTCGTCAACCTGCAGCGCCAATTCGCGAGTTGGAAGGACAATCAACGCAAGCTTTTGTTCTTCGATTATTTTTTGAATGATAGGGATTGCGAAAGCCAAGGTTTTCCCTGTTCCGGTCTGGGCTATACCTATCAAATCGCTTCCATCAAGTCCCAGCGGAATTGTTTTTTGTTGAATAGGAGTCGGGATTGTGAATTTTAAAGTTTCAAGTTTCCGCAGAATCTCGGGAATAATCTTCATGTCTGTAAATTTCGGGTCCATTTGGTTGTTTGTTAGACGACTAAAGTACATGAAAAATATGGTTCTGTCAACCAGATGTATAGACCCAGTTACGTGCTATTGACAAGTTTACATATTCTGGTTATAATCGGCGTCCATTTACTTTTAATCGAATAATTATGAAAGAATCCGTTAAAGTTGTTGGAGATATCAGAAGAGATCTGTGTGAGCACCCGAATGTTACTGTTTCTATGTGGGTGCAAAGAGCTATCAGGGAGCTAAATGATACTGGCGAACTTAGAGTGGATGAGCCGGTGACTGCTGACGTTGCTCAAAAGATACGTCTTTGTGTTGAAAAAAACTGTAGGCCTCATGGAGGGCAGGATTTTGATGTGTTTCAGACAGGAGATACCCCCAACTCTCGTCATACTGCTGTTCGTAGGGATATGGGGTTGGAGGTATTGATGGGAGTTGCATCGTCCTTTGCGAGAGGTGAAATACCGAGCGATCCATTAAAAGATATTTATCATTATCTCGCTTTAGTAGTTCGGTAATGATTTATGTCCTTGTCTAGATAATGCGAATTATTATGGCGATTTTCTGCGGGCAAATTTGCGATAATTAATAAATGCGTTATAATTGGCTCCTTTCACATACTTCCTTTGAACAAAGCAGCAGCCCCATCTTGTGTATCATCTTGTGAATCGGCCACTACGGCCCCAAAAAATATTGTCATAGTTGGATATGGCCAAATTGGGAGGAGTTTTGAGCAGATATTTAAAGCCGCGAATTCGAATGTAAAAATACGCGAGACAGGTCAACACGATGATGATGAGAAATTTTTTGATGATTGGGAAAATCTGGGAATATCTTTTGATAATATTGATTTTGTGATTGTGGCGGTAAAAACATATCATCTTAAATCCGCCGTGGAATCTGTGCCTCCTGCACTAAGAGGCAAATTGGTTTTTATCCAAAATGGGCTGGGTATAGAGGAAATCGTGAATGGGATAGATGGTGTAAGAAATGCTATTCATGGGGTACTTTTTTTGTCGGCAAAAGACATGGAATCGGGGGGAGCTATGGTTGTGGCCAAACCTTCTCATTTCTACGGAGAAAAAGCTGATGAATTTGTTGCATTGCTAAACAGAGGAAGAGAAGGGTTTGCCGTGGAACCGGAAAGCAATGATGTTTTTCTGAAAGTTAAGTTGATGAAGGGGGTTGTAAATGTGGTATACAACGCGATTTGTCCAATTTTTCAAGCGCCCGTAAAAAATACTTACGACCGGTTTGGCAGAGGGAATATCGAAGCCATGGTGAGAGAAGTTGTTACAGTTTTAAATTCTCATTATGGAAGAGAAATTTTAGATTTTGAAGAAGCGTTTGCCACAATTAATGCGATATATGAGGCATGGGCGAATGAAGTTCCAACCACATACAGGGATCTATGGGGGAAAATTAAGCCTGGTGAAAGTTTTTCAGGGCAGGATGTGAGGGATAAGACCTCTGGAGGGCCAATGTTAACCGAAATTGATCATTTGTTGGGATTCATCGTTAGAGAAGGAGAAAAACGTGGTATTCCTATTCCGGTGTGTAAGGATGTTTATGAAACGTTGGGACAGCTTGAAGGCTGGATAGATGAAATTAAGAGGGGGGTTTTTGGGGTGGTATAGTGAGGGCTCATAGTGTTATTCAATATCCGGCTTATCAGTTATGACGAGATCGGCTCCAATTTCTACTATTGCGTTTTGAATACGTCTTTCTGATACTCCCCATACTGCGACATTTACGCCCTTTTCGTGAATTCGTTTAACTAATTTTTTGCTCGCCAAAATTGCTGGCACACATGCGTAATCCACTATTTTGAGCACTTCGTCAGGCGGCAGTGTAGTGAAGATACCAAGAAAACTATCGCCGTTTTCATTTGTTTCGCTGATTTTTTCGTCATTAACCGCAACACATGTTTTCGCCAAATCTTTTGCCAGATGTCCCCCCGAGAATTTATCAATAATTTTACATATTTCTATCATTTTTTCCTGTCCTAATTTTTTTATAAATCTACCCAGTCCTTTCAACTTATACACCGGAATATAGCAAAATATAAGCGGTCTGTTTTTTCTTAGTTTGCGAGCGGTTTTCAGAATTTTAAAATTAAACCCCATTACGAAATGTCTATCAGCTATCGGGATATATTCATGTCTATTTTTATACTTCTGATCAGTTGTTTCGATTGCCGGGTCTAATTCTTCGACTATTCCCTCTTCTTTAATATCAAAAAAGATAACTATGTCCTGATTCTCGTCCTCTGCGAAGATCCGGAGAGCCTCTGACAGTTCGGTAAAGTGATTTTTGGGATTTTCAATCTGATGAATTGGGTCATGGCTTAAATATATTTTCCCGTCCACCCCTCGTCTCAAATCTATTTCGATCTGTTTTTCGCCACCTCTTATTGCCGCGATCATTGCTTCCTTGGAGTTTTCTCTATGTCTTCCATATCCTAGAGCTCTGTGTGAGACAATAAATTCCTTTAAATTAAATGGCAGTTTCGTCACCTTCTCTGCAGCGATCTTCAGTTGATCTTCAAAATCACCCCAGGAAATTTTAACTTTGTTCAAAAATTTAAATTTCTCGGCGAGTGATGAGGTAATAAGTGACAAAAATGAGGAGATTTTGTTTCCACTTCCAAAAACTTTTTCGAAAAACGCCTTAACTGCACCGGGAGAAAGAATTTCTTTCAGGGCGCTTGGTATCTTGCTAATTCTTTTTTGTATTCCAATAAGTTCGTCCACTATAATGCCGGATATATTTCTTCTTTTCGTCTTGGTTTCGTTGAATTCTCTCGGCTTTTCAAGCCGCTTTGGTGGAGACTTGGTTGGTTTTTCGCTTGGGGTTTCCATGGATGGCTTGATTCTATTGGAAAATCGGGGGGAATGGAAGATTTTTGATTAAGAATGGATTTTTGTTCAATTGGGAAATTGGGGATTGTATCGTGAAGTGAAATTTCGTTTGCCAGTTTCCGCAAAATTATATATTATTCCGAGGATGTTTAACCTCCCCCTATGTTTAAATATTTATTATCTTCGTGGTTTGGGAAAGTTTTGCTCGTTGCAATTGTGGCAGTTCTTTCCGTGACCGTAGTTTTGACGATTCAAAATAACTCTCAGCTATCGGCAAATGTGACGGGTCCTTTTTCTGATGTTTCCGAAACCAGTGATTACGCTACAGTAATTAAATATTTGAAGGACGAAGGCATTTTTAATGGAAATGCGGATGGCAGCTTTAAGCCCACAAGCACATTGAATCGCGCTGAATGGGCAACAGTTCTTTCGGGGCTTGCCGGGGCTGAGCCAAGTGCTGAAAATTATCATAGTTGTTTTCCTGATGTTAACGATGAATGGTTTGCGCCTTATGTTTGTTTGGCAAAAGATCAGGACTGGGTAAGCGGTTATAGCTCGGGCGAATTGGCTGGCCTCTATGCGCCAAATCGTCCAGTTCAAGATATTGAAGTTCTGGTCACACTAGCTCGTCTTACCGATTGGAACATAGAAGATAGCGAAGTTTGGTACGAATCAGCTTTGGACTATGCGCTCGCTCATAATATTTACGAGGAAGGCTCTCCTGTTCGTGATATCACCAGGGAGAAAATGGCTAGCGTAATTTTCCGCATGCTTGCAACGGTTTCTCTTGGGAATGATGATTACTCCGCGGATTTAGATGACGATGTCACGACTAGCGAACTCTATGATATTGTCGACGTGGATCTTGTAAATTACTCTGGACATTTATTGGGAATCACTCAAATGCCAGATGAAATAGACTTAGATAATATTTCTATATACAAGGAACTGATCGGCGAGGCTGTTGAACGAGCACAAGAGGACACAAATTTGTTTTTAGGCGAAGAAGGCTCTCCGCAAGTCAAGAGGAGCAATATATCATTCGATCCGGCTGGATTCGAATTTGATCTTGAAATTGGCATAACTGGTTCCGAAATAAAAACCGTCCAAGTGATTCTGTATAATTCAACGACTGGTGAGTGGGTTTATGGCTACAACACGGAAAGCCAAACAACCGAATTAACAAAAACAGAGGTAGATAGCTTTTCAGACAAATATTCAATCGTGATGGATAAAATAATTAGCGGAGATACGACTGAAGATTTGGCGAATGCTGATTCTTCTGAGGGATATTTCGTGCAAGTGACAACAAACGATGACAAAGATTACGTGATAGGTGCGTTTGGCGAAACTGAATTATACGAGGGGGGAACAAATAATGAAGTATCATTTGTAAATAATATGGTTCCATTTAGAATGGTTTCATCGGGTATCCTTGAGGGAATCGGCAATATAGCTAAAAAACTCAACCCATTTTCTTTCTTCGGCGAAGATGAAAATGCTTGTGATAATGCTGAAGTGAATGTTTGGGATCATGTACAGAAGGCACTTACAAAAAGAGGCGTAACTTTGCCGTTGGAAAATTCTATACTGGGACAAACTGTAACTAATCTGAGGGGGGAGGTGGTTTTTGAGAGCACCGATGGTGGAGACGCTAGCTCTTATCAACACACCATCACATGCAATCAAATAAGTAGAATGTCGATCCCTCTTGGGGACGATTATTCGGTCGTTCCAAATTATGAGGAAGTTGTGCGACGATATAATGAGCTTGGGAAAAAGCAACAAGGTGGCAGATACTTGTTGACGGAGGATCTGCATACGTGGTGCGTTGACGGTGGGTGTTATTGTATCGTTTTCTCGAAACTTATCAATGTAGAAACCGGCGTAATAGAAGAGATGCAAGCATCCGACTGGAAACTTTGTAGCAATTCTGAAAAGCTGGTCGAGGAAGTTATGAAAAAGATGGACGATGCTATCGGTAAGCCAATAAAGCCTCAGGATCCTTATTGGACAGAGCCAGAGCCGATCGATGATGATACTGGCGATGACGATGATACTGGCGATGATGATGATACTGGCGATGATGATGATACTGGCGATGATGATGATACTGGCGATGACGATGATACTGGCGACGATGATGATACTGGCGACGATGATGATACTGGCGACGATGATGATACTGGCGACGATGATACTGTCATACCTCCCGCTGATGACGATGATGATACTGGATGCGAGGATTCTTGCCCAACTCCGGGAGTATATGGTTTCCCTGTATGCGATCCGGATAATCTCCCTGTAGATTGTCAGCCAACTGATGATCTTCCGGGATGGGACTGCTATACTTTTGAGGATACCAGTTGCGAACCAAGCACTAGGTGTTTTTGTATTGCCCCGCCGGAATATCTTTAGAAAACAGAGGTTACAAAGGACTGGGGCTTTGCACTGAACGTGTGAACAAGCTATATTACAATTATGAAAAAACTTATTTCAACTCTAGTCTTGATCTTTACGGCCCTCTTTTTAGTTGGTTGTAGTTGCACGACCACAACAACCACGACCGACACAGCCGATACGGCCGGCAAAACATCGTCAAATCAGTCGTCTACGCCAGCGACTTCGGAAGAGGCTGTTTTGGCTAATGAAGTTTTGGCTTTGGAAACATTCTCGTCCGGCTTGGGGGCTTGGTATGAGGAGACGTGGTATGCAAAAAAAAGTTCCGGTGGCGAGGTGGTGGCAAGTGATGATGGCCTGACCTTCAAGGGGGTACAGTCGAATTCCAGAAGCGGGGTCATGTTGGATCTGAATCGTGACGTGAGTGAATTTGAAAAGCTCAATCTCAAAGTAATTATAGAGGCTGATATACAAACCCTTGAGGGTACCGGTTTTCAAGGACGCGAAGCACCGGTTGCGATTGCTGTGAGCTATCAAGGGGTTGATGGAAGTGAACACACGTCGCTTGGCGAAGACCCGAATGCTGCCGGCCAAATGTTTTGGCGTGGTTTCTATTATTTGGATCCTACAGGTGATCAGTCTGGTATTATTAATGGTGTGAAGGTGTCGCAAGGCCAGCCTTATACATTCAAATTTGACTTGATGAGCTTAAATCCTAAGCCTCAAAAGATTTATTTTGTCGCTCTTGAGGGCGCCGGGTGGAAGGAGCGAGAGGGCAAGGTCAGCTCGATTAGTATTGTTGGGGAAAAATAAAAGGTCGGTGAATTTTCAAAGGTGTCGAATTCGACACCTTTAAGATTTTGTGAAACATGCAAACTTAGATATAGTATTTAAGCCTATGAACAAGAAAATTAAATTACAAATAGCTTCTGATCTGCATCTTGAATTTCAGGATAATAAAAAATGGCTTGAGGAGAATCCATTGATTCATGTGGGAGATATTTTATTGCTTGCGGGAGATATTGTTGTTGATAAATACAGAGAGAAAGCGGAGAAATTTTACAAGGTTGTTGAACGGGATTTTTCTAATGTTATTTCCGTGATGGGCAATCATGAATTTTACCGTGGTGATGTTTCTTATGCGTATCCGAGTTATTTTAAGCAGGTTACGGAGAAGCATGTTAAATTGAACAATAAAAGCATTGTAATTGATGGCGTAAAATTTATCGTGAGTGTTTTGTGGAGTTTTGTTCTGCCTCAGTATACGGTTGCGGTTTGGGATACTATGAACGATTATGCATTGATTAGCACAAAAGATGCGTATGGAATAAAAGTTCCTTTAATTGTTGAAACTACTAATAAATACCACCAAATTTCTCTTGATTTTATTAAAGAGGAATTGAGCAAACCTTTTGATGGGAAAGTTGTGGTAATGACTCATCATCTTCCCAGTTACAGGCTTATTAATCCCAAATGTGCCGGGAATCCTGTGAACTGCGCTTTTGCTACGGATTTGGATGAACTTATAGAGTCGAATCCTCAAATAGCGATTTGGGTATGCGGCCATTCGCATGAATTCGCTGATGTAGTCATTGGCTCAACCAGGGTGGTTGCGAATCCTCTTGGGTACGTTTGTGAGAATGAACATCAGGGGTTTAAGAGGGATTTTTGTGTGGAGGTTTAGAACTTCCCAGGTAGATTATTATATTGATTTACAAGTTTCTTTAGCTCTTTCTACTACTTCTGTAAACTTTGCCCAGTCTGGAGGGCTAGCCTCCAAGGAACCTAAAGCATATACGCTGGAAAAGCGTTTTTGATTTTTCCTTTCAGTTGCGGATCAATATGCGCATAGCTGAAGTGTATGGGAATATCGGGGTAGGTACTTTCAAACCTGCTGACCGAAGGGATGGAACCAGATTTGAGATAGGATTTTGATTCGAGCGCAATAATGTCCTGATTTCCCCGATTGATGATAAAATCCAGTTCATGCTGTTTTTTGTCGCGCCAAAAATGGATGTCATATCCTTTCTTCATCATTTCCATGACGAGTCCGTTTTCAAGCATTGCTCCGGCATCCGGGCGATTTTCCGACTTCCGGAAATCACCAATCGTTGCATTGCGAAGACCCGTATCGAAAAAATACACCTTTGGATTTTTAACAATTTCTGTGCGCTTATTTTTATAAAAAGGCCTGATAAATCTACACACATAGGTTTTTTCTAAAAAGTTGAGAATTTTTTTCAAAGTCGGGAATGAAAATCCCGAGAGTCTGCCAAGCTCTTCATACTCGATCAAATTTCCCACCTGGAGGGAAAGAGCTTTTAAAAGCATTTGGAGTTTATAGTCATCAATCAGCCCAAGGACATCCCGTACCTCCCGAAGAAAATAAGTATTATAAATATTCTGAAGCAACTGTTCTTTTCTTTCCAAATTTTCCTCTATAACTACTCGGGGGTATCCGCCGAATCGCATGTATTCTTCATGGAGCCCTATTAATTTTTCGTGAACCGGCAAAGCAATTGACGGGGTTGATTTGTTTATTTTTTCCTGTTTCTTGTATCGTTCTAAAACTTTCAGCATTGGTTGGTCTTTTGCCATAAGCCATTCTTCAAAATCAAAAGGAAAAAGCTCAAAAACAACAATCCTGCCCACCAGATATTTCACGGCGCGAATCGTAATCTCGAGAGCCGAAGATCCGGAAATGATGATTTTGATTTTTTCTTTGTCATAAATATATTTCAAAATTTTACCGCCGTGCCGCGCATACTGAAATTCGTCAATAAAAAGATACTGATTGCCCTTTACATACGCTGATATAAAATCATCGGGAGCCTGTTCAAAAAGAGCGAGTGTCTTTTGGTCTTCAAACGAGAGGGATACCGCCCTGGGAAGTTTGGAAATGAGATGCTCTATCATCGTTGTTTTTCCACACTGGCGAGCTCCCAAAACAGCAATAATTTCCGGCGCGTCTAAAAATTGTCGGATAGATTGTTCAAGTTTTCTCGGTATGTACGTCATTACACCCATGAGTACTAAAGTTAAAAGCTAGTTTAATTCTAGCACCAAAGGCATATTTATTCAATACTCTCAAAACAAATAGATTTGACGTACTGTTTGGTAATTAGCTGGTTTTACGCATAAGCTTATCAAACTTTCGTTCTAATTCGGCGCGTCTTTCGGGTGTAACAAATGCTGCGGCAATGCCATTGTGAGTTATTTGAACAAGATCATCTGGAATTAAACGTAAAATCTTTCCGTGATTTACCGCTATATCTCTTACACTTGAGGTGCCAAACATTAAAGGATCATCAGTATCAAGAGTTACAGGTAGCTTCGCATCTAGAAATTCCCTTAGCGGATGTTTATCAAGTGGCATATAACCCATCATATCGTTACTAACCGGGCAAGTTTCTATACATACGCCCTTATCTCGCATGTAAGCCCATAATTTTGGATCAGCAGTTAGAGATAGCCCATGACTAATTCTTTGCGCCCCGAGCTTATCTATCGCATCTCTTATGAAAGAAGGAGGTGCTTCCGGGAAATTGGGTGGGTGGGACTGCTCCCCCGCATGTATTGTTATCGGTATTCCCGCTTCGCGTAGTGGTTTTACGAGATTTTCAAACATAGCTGGAGGGAATTTTCCTTCAGGAGCTCCGGCAATGTCAAATCCCATGGGGTAGGTGGCGGTGTGCGTTGCTAATATGGCTTTCACTACGCTATCTCCATATTTATCCACTTTATTTCTACTAACGCATGCAATGTATGCTCCGCTTGCACCATTTTCTCCATAAGCTTGTCTGATTCCACTACGAATTGCTGCCATCACCTCCTCAAATGTTGCCGGTTCTCTTAAATTTTCTTGATATGTATAAGGCGAACCGCGAAGTTCGGTGTGAATACTCCCTTGTTGTGCTTGATGTAAAATTTGTTGGCACGCGGCATACTGCAAATCCTCTAATGAACACATCGTGGCTACAGGAAGTCCCAATGAGTCCAGAAATTTAGAAAATCCATCCGGGCTCTTAAATCCAGCTAAAATTCCCCGATAATATGCTCGTATTGAATCGGGATCTTGGGGATCTACGCCTTCAATCGGTTCTTTGCTGTTTCGTGTTAATGCATGAGTCACATTATTTTTTTGCGCCAAAGTGGCCATGGTCTCCGGGCTCATTCCGGCTTCAAGATGACGGTGTAATTCAATATTACTTGACAGATATGCCTATTTCACGTACAGTTCGGTTGATTGAGTCAATTACTTATTAACACAATATTATATGGGTGAAGAAGCAATAGGCAGTGGGCCAAAAGGACCAGAAATTATTCCACTACATGCAACGGCTATAACAGTACAAGTGAATAGTGGAGATATGGGTCAAGTCGCATATTTTTTGAGTTGTTTGGGAGGTGGCTATAATATAGAACGTGGAGAAGGTGGAAAAGTGAAATATACGTTTACGCGTGATCCCGGGGTTCCAGGATTACACAGGGATGTGATGAGAGGTTTTTTGAGCTATCTTGATAGTAAACGTGCTGTTGGTTGTGGTTTTGACGTAGCGTTTGAAGAAGCTGAACAACCAATGAACGGATTGGCGGAAAGATTGGATACTGCAACTAAAACCCACGATGCTGCGATAGCAGTGGCAGAAGCAGATTATGCCCGAGAGAGAAGTGCGGTTAAGGATGCATTACAAGCATTAGTTGGAAAACATATAAGTGCTGCTCAATTCAGTGGTCGTATTACGGGGGTAGGTCAGGTTACGCGTTACGGAGCGCCAGGGAAGCCGGTTGCTGTTCAGCTTTATGTTGATAATCGAGAAAAGTGGCTTGAGCTCTCAGATCTTGCAGGGATTAAGATTTCGTAAGCAGAGGGAGGTGTAGTGGGTTTTTTAGCTTAAATAAAAGCGGCCGGTTCTTGGAGCTGCATATGGAACGAAGTGCGGAATGGGGTATGTGCATACCCCACTTCCTGACTTACTATATATTTTGGTTGTTAGTGGAGTTAGCATATAATTAAATTATGATAACTATCAAAATTAATCAAAATCTAAACCTAAACCAAAAGAAAGCATTAGAATGTATGCGAAAAATTGCGAAAGCAAGAGACGAACTACCCTATATGCGCCCTTTAAAAACTGGTGAACCTGGTAAAAAAATATTTGCTGAATATATAGAAGGTTTCATTTGTGATGCACTGAATTTAGAACGTGCAAAAGAGATTAATCAAAAAGATTACGATGCAATTGTCCCTAAAACAAGAAAAAAGATTCAAATAAAAGATACATCATTTTCTGCCCCATCTTTCGGTAAAATAATCAAATTTCATTATCTCATTACGGTGAAACTTAATAAAAAAGATTTCTCTATTAATCAAATTGCAGTTTTCCCCAAAGAAGTTATTGAAAAGAGCATAGGAAATAAAAGAGACTTTAGGTTCCATAAAAAGAAACATAGCAAATTTATCGTTTACGAAAATAATAGATGGTTAAAAAAAGAAATTTCATAATGGATTCCGCTACCAAAAATTACATCACTTAAAATGGCATAAAATTTTTAACCCATTAAACAAGAAAAAGATATAGATTCTCCGTCGTAATTTATATTGAGTATAAAATAATTCATCTGAATTTATTAAATACTCTTCACAGCTTCCACATACTTACAGTAATCACAATCCCCTCCAGACTTAGGAATCTTCTCACTTTTCAAACATTTATATAAATCCTTAATCGTTCCTTCTATCCAACTATCGTCACCTTTATATGGAAGTAACTTAATATCAAATTCTAGCTTGCTATCAAACATGTCTTTATCTGAAATGCCGTTACAATACACAAAGAATCCAGTATCAGCGACCTTAAATCCGTTCTTCCTGAAAAGCCATTGATAGATCTCCATTTGGCGTTTGTAGCTGTCCTGCCAGTCCGCGTCGATGGTGACTTCGTCTTCTTTTGAAGTGGCTTTGTAATCAACAATAATCAGCTCGCCTTTTGGTGTTACCCAAACGTCATCAACTCCGCCTGTGAGGAGGAGATTCGTGCCCGGGAAGTTGTACGTGATGCCTCTGTGTAAGGAATCCCGCCATTCGTCGATTTTGTCGTGAGCTAGAGGGACTGCGTTTATTTTGTACGCTTTCATTAGAGGGTGGGTAGTCTTTTTCGCTCTGTGAATGTCAAATTCCTTTTTTAGGAGCTTGTCTACGGCTACGTTGAGGCTGAAGGGGTAGCCGGGAGGTTGGGCGATGCCGAGTTTGCGGTCGAGGTAGAAACATCTCTGGCATTTGATAAAAAGGTCGATTTTTGAACGGGAGATGCGGAAAGGCTCTTTGCTCTTTGGGTCGTAGAGGTTGCGAGTGCGATGGGGGTTGTAGTATTGGGACATGGGGGTTAATTTTTATTGGATTGTTTTAAAAATTTCTTTGCTTCTCTATCAAAGTCGGATTCAAAAAGTCTGTCATGGACAATACAATATTTTCCGAATTCTGTTTCGGCAAAAACTTTGGCTACTTCAGCAGAAACCTTACCCGGATTAGCCAACACATCACGTTCATTAAATTGCAAAAAGGTATCAAGTTTTTTTACCCAATCTTTCATATACATGACTTTACCGCTTTCTGCTTGAATTTCCGCATAATCAAGATACATAGATACAATTCTATTAAGCTGATCCAGTTCTTTTTCATCCAGATAATTTTTGGCGATACTGACGTCCATCTTTCTTATTGGTCCCTCGGGAGCATTTTTCCAGGTCATAAGTCCCATGTTGTGTTTTTGGCTATCCGCTCTCGAGTGGATAATTTCAGCGGCAGTTTGTTTACTGATAGCCCAATGGAGTTTATTTTGAACCGTGGCAAAGAATTTTTTTGTTATATCGCTTGCAGTGTCATAATCGGCACTGCACTGTGAATAAATATCAGTGATTTTTTGATAGAATCTCCTCTCGCTTGATCGAATGTCTCTAATTCTTTCCAACTGCTCCTCGAAATAGTCCTTTCCAAAAATGTTGGTTGGATTTTTGAGCCGCTCGTCATCCATGGTAAATCCCTTGATAATGTACTCTTTTAATCTTTCAGTAGCCCAAATACGAAAATGTGTTGCCTGCGAGGAATTCACGCGGTATCCAATGGAAATAATGGCGTCAAGATTATAAAATTTTGTTTTATATTTTTTCCCGTCTTCCGCAGTTAGTTCCAAAATGGAACTAACTGAATTTTCCACCAGTTCTCCGCTTTCAAAAATACTTTTCAGATGCTTTGTGACAGCAGGTCTTTGTACTCCGAAAAGTTCTGCAATTTTCGCCTGTGTAAGCCAAATATTTTCATCCTTCAAAAAAATCTCCACTCTTACTTTCCCATTTGGGGTGGTATAAAGTAAAAATTCCGTGAAACTATTGTTCGGAACGATTTGTTTGTTCTTTTTTTTCATAATACCGAAGTTATTTCTGCACCTGTATTGTAGGTGAGTGGACGCTCACCGTCAAGAGGAAATTATTTCTTGGTCGTTTAGGATTTACTGCGTATTCGTAGTAGATCCCAAACGGTGGGAGCGATTGTTAATGAAATCCGATTTTGGAGCGGGAGATGCGGAAAGGCTCTTTGCTCTTTGGGTCGTAGAGGTTGCGAGTGCGATGGGGGTTGTAGTATTGGGACATGGGGAGTGGGTTAGTTTTTGTTGAGAGCTTCCAATTTCAACTGTCCGATTTTTTCGGACACTTCACTGTACCCCTCACTAATAAGCTTTTTCTTTAAATCATTCCAATATTTTCTTGAGCGATCACTGTCGGTCAAAGTTTCTATAACATCAATTACAGAAAACCACCATTCGTTTTGAAACAGTGTTCTTCGTATTTTTTTACCCTGGAATAAGGCGATTTTCGTAGAATTTGTTTGAGCATTTTTCATAATACTGAAATTATTTCCGTGTCTGCATTGTAGGTGAGTGAGCGCTCTTGGGCAAGGGGTGGGGGTCATTTGCCGATACCTAACCTTCCAGTTTTTTGATACTTGGACTTCCCGTGAGAGATCTCATTTGGATAATCGCTATTTGATTGAGTTTTTCCAATCTGTTGTTTTGAGGCAATTTTTGCCGTATAAATTCGGCGTTTAAACTTTCCAGCCCGGCCAAACAGACCAGCTGTGTTACATTCGCATAATCGCGAAGATTGCCTTTTTTATTTGAATTTTGTTCCCGCCACTCCTTAGCGGTCATCCCGAATAAAGCCACATTCAATACGTCCGCCTCATCAGCGTAAATAAAATCTATTTGCCTTTTTGAGATGTTTTTAGGGATCAGGTTCTCTTTCACCGCATCTGTGTGGACTTTGTAATTTACTCTCGCCAACAAACGTTTTGTGTCCCACCCGAGTGACTTTCTTTCATTTTCTTCCTGTTTTAATCTTTGGAATTCCTTGATGAGATAGAGCTTGAATTCTGCCGAGATCCAGGAAGCGAATTCAAAGGCTATGTCTTTGTGAGCAAAGGTGCCGCCGCCATAGCGACCGGCCTTGGAAATGATCCCTATAGCATTTACTCCTTCAATCCATCGTTTAGGTGTCATCACAAAAGCATTGAATCCCGCCTGAGATTTAAACCCGTCGAATTCGACGGGTTTAAAATTCGGATTATTGATTTTTTCCCAAAGCCCCAGAAATTCAAGAGTATTTTTATTTCTCAACCAATTTTTTATGACATCGTCTGATCTTTCAGCGTCTTTGTAGTGGGCTATATCAGTCAATGATATAAAATCCTCATCTTTCCGCTGGAAAATTATTATTTCGGTGCCTTTGACGTTTATTTTCTGGTTGGTCATGATTGAAGCATAGGTGAGCAAGCACTCACCGTCAATGCTGTTTTGAAGGATTTTGTTGCGGGAGGGAGGGAATTATTTCTTAGTCGTTATGCTTTCGATTTCGGATTTGAATTATTTTTTATCGGGAAGGTTCGTGTAATATTTGGATTCTTGCGTCATCGGCTGATGCTTGTTCCCATAGGGCCATGATTTCTGCTTCGGTTAATTTTGGGTTAGGAGTTTTTTAAAATCTTTCCGGAAGGCTGGCGTTTCTTCATATTTCATCTTCCATCCTATAAAAAACAGCTTCGTATTCGATAGGCTTGCCTTCTTCGGCTGTTATCCAAGGAACGTCCCCGTGGGCGTAGTCACTCAATTCTTTTGCTGTTTTGTCCGAGAGTTTGTCGAGGATTTCGTCAATGTGTTTGATGTCGCGGGCAGAGAGAGCTTCGAGGTTCGGTTTTCGGAGGGGGAGATATTTTTTTTGAGGATATTCAAAAAATTTACTTTTAACGGATTCGATTTCACCTTTTTCCTGCATTTGTTCGACTATTTTCTTGAAAGCGACAGGAGTTGGACCGTAATGGTTCTTGATGTATTTGGCGCCTATCAATTGTTCTTCAAATTTTTCATAGTAATCAAAGTCGATGAAGTAGAGAAGTTTGTATATAACCGTCTCCCCTACATTTGACTTGCTACCGACTTTTTCGAGAATGTAGAGAAGGACTTCTTTGAAAAGTTTGACTTTGTTTTGAGGGACAGAGATTCTAATTTTTTCTTTGGATTTTTTGGGTTTGATAGTTTTTGGATCTTCGAGGAAGACTTCGTATTCTGGAGCGGGGTATTCTTCTATTATGGTTTGCAGAGGAGTTTTGAAAAGTTGTGCAAGACCTTTGGCTTGGGAGATTGTGAGTTCGCGATTACCTTTTTCGATTTGGATGTATGTCGGGCGGGAGATTTTTAGGTGTTTGGCGACTGCGGTCTTTGGTAAGTTAAGGGCTTCGCGGAGAGTTTTGAGGGTGTTTTTAGTCATAGGGAAATTGGCTAAAAGGTCTGGTTATATTTTAGCGAGTGTAAAGAAAATTGTCAATGGGGGCGTAAAAAAGATTGACGGGGGGAGGGGTTAGAGTGTTATTAATTCCCTTAAATCTTCTGCGAATGATTTTCCCCAAAAGTATTTGTCTTTGGCTCTTAAAGTTACGCCTTTCCCTTCTTTTTTGACTCTTGGCAAATATTCTGAAAAATATTTATCAATTTGATTTTTTCTATCCGCAAAATCATCCATACCAAGTTGTCCTCGAACTCTCGTATCATAAATCGTGAAATTGTTTGGATACAGGACGGTTAATATGGCAGTTGCCATAGGTAGTCTAAAGCGCCATTTATCCAACAATATTTTCAGTTTGTCTTTATCTGAAGTTTGCTTTGCAATATCTAATGTTAAGCGTTTGCAAATTTCATTAATATCTTTACTGCCTGATATTTTTAGTAATTTTTTCTTAATTTTGGTCTTGGACCTATTGGCCTTCCAAATAATAATACAAAAAAAATCGGAAGCTTTTAAAAATCCGTCTTTCTTGAACTTAAGTGGGATGTCTTCAAATAAATATTTCTCTAGGTCGTAGTATTTTGAGTAGTCTGTTTGCATCATACTATTTATTAAATGTTCCCTCTAAACAGAATACTGTCATTTTCCCCTCTTTGCCAATCGTTTTACACAGGTTCTGCATGTTGCACTGCGGGCAAAGGACCAATTTTAAATTTTCTTTATCGGTCTCTAATGTTTCTTTTTGAGAATGCAATTCGTAAAGTAGTTTAAGGTATTTTCCTTCTGCAATTCTTGGCACGTTATCTTTCTTTTCATAACCAATCCATTCATATAAACGTTTTCCTCCTTTTGAAGAATTGCATCGTTTGCAAACCCGAATAGTATTATCTGTAATATCAGGTCCTCCGCATGAGCGAGGCAGAATATGTTCAACTGTCAGATCTCTTGCTTCTTTGCAATAGATACACTGGTTTGGTTTTTCATTTTCTTTTAACCATTCTCTCACGGTCGAAGACCACTGAATTTTCCCATCCCTCAACTCCATGAATTTCTGCATTTGAAATCCCCTGCTGTCTATACCAAAACCGGCTGATTTTGAGATCAACTTCGCATATTGCCAGTAGATCTGATCACGAACTGTGCGGACGGCGGATGGGGGCATGAGATGTTAGATTATTACTTTGTCTTTAATTGCTTGATCTATTAGTTTTTTGAAATCTTTTTGCGGAATCATTGGACAGAACTGTCCCCAAGTCCATTTCCCTTTTACTCTGCCATTTTTTCCAATTATGTAATATCCAATTCTGTATTCGATGTCACCTGTCTTTAATAATTTGTGAACCGTTCCTCCGTCGATTTTGAGTCTTCTAAGTCTTTCAATTACAAAAACTTTTTCTTCTAAATTGTATTGAGGCATGAATGTCCAAGCTTCTCTTTCAAAATAATGAAAACCTTTTCGACTGATGTCTTTCATCTTGATTTGCTTTTTCTTCTTGAATTCTAAGTTTTTGCGGGCGATGAATTGGGAAGAGGTTTCCATAGTTATTTCTTTTATAAATATTTTTTTGCTCCATACGAATTAGCTCTACCTGTGAAGTTTGCACTATTTTTGCATTCTGGGCATACCGCTAGATTACTTTCAATAAAAGTGGGATGTATTCTTATCAATTCTTTGTGTTTATCGAAACATCTGGAACAAAATGGTCCATCTTTCGTTTCTTTGTGCCAATAACAATTGTTTTTATAAATATATTCGTCTTTGACTTTGACTTGGTCTTTTAATTTTGCGTTTTCTTCTTTTAGTTTTTCTATTTCATTCCTCTTCTCAAATAAATCGTCGATTAAATCAAGTATTTTTTGGTATTCTTCTATTTTGCCTGCTTCCTTTAATATTTTTGCTGCATCCTTGGCTGCATCATATATCCCCATATTTTTTAGGTTAGAATTTTTAGCGTTGTGTTAATTAATGCGCCGTTTTACTTATTTTTTTGCTATTGCTCAATTGTTTTAATTTCTTCATTCGTAAGCCCATATAATTTATAAATTGCCTCGTCAATTTCGCGGTCAAGTTTTTCAATTTCTCGCTGTAGCGAATTATGTTTGTCGGTATTGGCGGAAGTTGCTTGCAATTCCTTGTTGAGATCAAGCATTGTTTGCGCTTTCTTGGCAATTTTTTCTTGATCAGCTATTGAACACTGCTTAATCGGCAGACTTTTCAGCATACTAATTCTTACCTGAGGAAAGATAGTTCCAGATTGTTTCACAATTGATTGATAGAAATATTTAAACAAAGTGGAATTTAGCAATGCCAAAACATATAAGGATAAATACTTTTTGTTTGTTATGTGCGTACTATGTAAAGTTTGCTCATAATAATAATTTTCGTCATCATAAGTTGCAATTATTTTGTCTGCCGTTTTTCTTGTTAATATTTTAGGTCTTTCATAGAGTTCTTTATATCTTAACCTTAATCCAAGCCCTTTATCTCCCACTCTAATTCCTTCCTGTTCTTTCATATATTCTTCTCTGTAATCAACATAATTATTTGAAAATGTTTTTTGATACCGGTTTATATCATTTCCAAAAAGGAGAGGTTTGCAGGATGAATTGATCTTTTCTTTGTGAAATAATAAATCTTTAATCCTGCCTGCGACAATGCCATCCCTAACCTCGGCAATTTCATCTAATTTTACTGAATTAACATTTATTTTTGCTAACAAATCACTTGAATTGTCTCCTTGTGAAATAATAAATCTTTTTTCCGTGTCTTTTCGAAAATCACTATTATCTATCTCGCCTACTTTCAAAACTTTACCATCTTTGTATTCATGTAAATTACATTTTTTTGTTTTTTTTGTCTTTTCGAAAATCAAAACAACGCTATTTACACTTGCAGCTGCGAATACCTTCTCTTGTGTAAATAAAATTGCTTTTATTTGTCCTTTTTCTAGAATGTATTCCCTTAATTTTTGAGATTGATTATTGGTCAAAAATTTGTTTGGAATTATAAAACCCAAAAAACCACCTTCTTTTAGTAAATTTATTGATTTTTCTATAAAAAGCATAAACAGGTCAAATCTTCCTACTGCTGTCTGATACATTTTTTCGTAAATTCTGCGAAGATCAAAATCTATTCCTGTAATTGCAACATATGGTGGATTGCCTATAATCACATCAAAACCACCTTGATCGAAAACGTCTTTGAATTCATCCTCAAAATTAAAAGCCTTTTGCTCTCTGAAATCAGAGCCAAAATATTTTTCCAGCTTTTCTGCGTTTCCTGACACAAGCGAATTACCTGAACTTATATTGTGTTGGAGTGTTGGCAGTTTTGTTTTTCGAGATAAAACTTTTAATAAAAGGTTTAGCTGGGCAATTTCTATTGCTTGAGCATCAAGATCAACACCAAAAATATTTTCTTTCAAAATATCGAATTTGGCAAAAAGCGAAGTTTGCGGATCTTGTTTTGTTAGAGTTTCTAAAACTTTATCGTATGCAGCTGTTAGGAAAGAACCTGAACCACAAGCAGGATCAAGAACTTTTATTTTTGCTAAATCTTTCGGCTTTGTCTTTTTCAAAACCTCACCCAAAGTTTCTTTGACGATAAATTCAACAATATATTTCGGTGTATAATAAATACCTTGTGATTTTCGTGTAGATTTCTGTTTTTCTTCGCTTTTACGACCTTGAACATAACCCAAATACTGCTCATACATTCCACCCAAGACATCAGCAGAAATAGCAGAAAAATCGTAGCGATAGTTGTCTCTTGTTTCGTATAATCCTTTTATGACTTCGCTAATTGCTTTATCGCTTGCCTTCCATTCCTCGCAATAGTGGGGTGCAAAAAGTTTTGAGTTGTAATTTTCATCGAACCAGCGAAAACCGTCAGTCAGCCTTTTATAAATATTGTGTTTTTTGCCTTTCGTTTCCCATTCCCTTAGGACTGAAAGTAAGATATTTTGTTCTATTTTTCTGTCTTCGGCAGTGCGTATGAAAATAAGACGGTCAAGGATTCTTTGCACACCTTCGTCTAATTCTTCATCGGTTAAATTGTTTTGATTTTTGAAATCTTTAGTGAGTAGAACACGCCAAGACATCAAGTCTTCAAAAAGTTTTTCACCAACTTGTTTTCTTTGGGTAAGCTTACCCCACTTTTGAGCTTCTTTGTCTAATAATTTTTGTTCAAAACTTTCTTTCGACAAAAGCCAAAGCTGATCAAAACGATCAACATAATCCTGGCACTTGATTTCAATGAAAAGATTTTGAGAAATGCTTTTTGGCGGCATTTCTGCATTAAAAATTTTTACACTTTCAAAATCCGTCAAAATCGCCCAAGTAACACTCTTGTTCCAACTATAATTGATTGCTTGTTCGGCCCATTTCCACTCGTCTAAATCAACTTTCATCGCTTTGGCTTCCAAAAACATTACCGGAATATTATTAAAGCGAAAAGCCAAATCAACTCTGTCTCCGGAGACATTTTCTTCAGTTGTTACTTCGTTGTCGGTCGTTAGGTTGCGCATATCCCAGCCCAAGAATTCAAAAAGTGGCTCGATAAATTCATTGCGGGTTTGTGCTTCGTTGTAGGTTTTTATCTTGCCTGCCTCAGCTATTCGTTGATACTTTTCAACTAGATTAGCAATCTGTTGTTTAGCTTCTTGTTTGGTCATGATTTTTATTTAACGATTGTTATTGTATTTCATTTCGCTTTATAAATGAATTGTTTTTGGAGCAACGATAGGGGGCGGATTAAGCACTATGTCTGTGCTCCTTATGAAAATTGAAATCATTTTTTCTTGCTATGTATTTTTCTATGCTTCGATTCAGTAACGATCATAATATTCTTTTTAGTTGTTTTCCCACCTTCCGAAACTTTTCTTGGATGGTGAGCCACTTTCCCTTCTAGTAATTTTCCGTCCTTGTAACCTTTTTGTTTTAGAACTTTTTTTAGTTTTGTTTGGGAACGCTCTTTTTTAACTTGGGCTTTTGTTGGTTTGTTTGACATATATTTTTATTGATTAAGAATTGGATTTTTTTCTTTTGGCGAGAGAAAGAGGTGGGATTTTGCGAGCCTAAACTCCTTATGCAATTGTTTGTGCTTTTGTTTCTGCGGTTACTTTTGAAGACGGTTTAACTGCACGTTGTTTTCTGTTTTGCGTGTTTTCAAAGATAGTTTTTTTTAGTTCTGTGTACGTTTCTGTGTCTGGAGTGATTAGTTTGCCTAGTGCCGACTTAAAATCCTTTTTCTTCTTATTTTTGCTTATGTTGCATAGTTCCATCACTTTCTTGCTTTTCTTTTCTACATCCTCTGTTTTAATGTTGGTGATTTTCTTGTTGTAATCTTCTTCCTTGAGACCTCTATAGTATTTTTTAAGTATTTCAAAGTCATATAAGTAGTTCTCAATTTCGCGTCTTTTTAACATTCTGTGGAATGTTTTTTCTGCCAGAAATGTTGCTCTTTCATCTTCTTTAAGTTCGTCTCTATCTCTTAAGAGTAGCAACTCTGTTTCAGAAAATGCTTTGGATAGTACTGATATCGCTAGTGATGCGTTTTGTGTAACAACTCTACCGCCTCCGCTAGAAACAAAAAGGACATCGTGAAATTCTTGTTCAAAGATAGTGTTGTAAATTAGGGCATCTAATCCAGCTTCTTCTCCGGAACTTGCTGGGGTAGCTTTACCTTCGCAGTAAACGATTTTTCTGGGTGCAACGAGTTCCGCGAGATCTTCAAGTGCCGTTTTAAAAATTCGTTCCCAATTAGCTCTTGTTCTTCTCATTGGTTTGATTATTGCCCTTTTATCAAAATTATTGTTAGAAAAATCTAGGATAATGCTATCTTCTTTCAATTGATCTTGTAATGCTCTAAGAAAACCTAAGCTATGTGTTGCAACCCAGAGTTGGCAGTTTGGTGGAATAAGGTTTGTAATTTCAATGAGTAATTTTCTTTGTATTGCTGTGTTTAAATGAAGCTCGGGTTCATCTATGCAAAAAATTGTATCATCAAATTCTTTTGTTCTTACAATTAGGTCGATTACAATGTCCACTACTTCTTTTTCGCCAGATGATAAATTTTCATACGGAAAACCTTTTGATTTCCCTTTTTGGAAGTAGAGCTGTCCACGCCCCTCTGCGATATCTCCAAGATCTGAGATTTTAATTTTTAGTATTTTCCCAAGTATTCGATTTATTTTTCCAAGATATTGGTTGAACACATCTTTATACAAAGCTTTACTTTTTTTTGTTTCTTGCCACACTTGGTTTAGAAGTCGTTCATAGTTTTCTTGTAACCTAGCATCGATTGCTGACATTGTATGTGGTCTTTTGTTATCTTCGAGGATGTCGGGTTGTTTTCTGAGTGAATCGACGTTTAGAGTTGCTGAAAAACGGTATGAAGATCTTATGTAAAAGCTTTTTTTGTTGAATTGGACTGTCCCGTCTGGCTTAGTAATTTTTATAGCATCATTTCTATTGTATTGATTGGAGTTTTGAGCTTCGTCTTGAGAGTAGTGATTTTTGGAGAAATAATTTGGATTTGCCTGTGCTGTATTATTCTTGTAGTTTTTGGTGATTTCTTCGAATGCGTCAAAAACACAGCTTTTACCGCTGCCATTTGGTCCAACAAGTGCAACTATTTTTGCTGTTGATGTTCCTAGATTTACCGTTAGGTTGGTAAATCTTTTGAAATGTTTTAGGGAAATTGTAGCTATTTGCATTTTATGTATTTCATTGCCTGGGAATTATAGCAGTTTATGCTTTTTGGTAAAGCCCGTTTCCCCTCTATAAAAAAGAAAATCAAATTCATTTTCTCTCTAAAAAGTTGACCGAAGGGCAAAAGAGAAAAATGTATTTACGCTGGCTCATGTTTATACGAAAGTCTTATATTTTCAACTTCCAATATCTTACTCCAGCAGGGATTTCCTCGCCTTTTTGGTGGATTAGCGCGTCTAAAACAATGAGAACCTGTCAGATTTTTCGAGGTGGTTGGATTAGAATAATTTGACTAGATTTGAACGCCTTTGATAGGGTTCAGTTGCTCGGAGTCCCGATACTCATATCGGGATACTCTGCGCCCCGAAGAAGAGTTAAGTATCGCAAAATACAAACTCTTTTTTGCGATCTTAACTTGGTTCATGCCCCAGATGAGAGGAATTTTTCAAAATTCTCATTGTGGATGAGTTCGACTGTGGACTGCTTGTAATTGTCTGTAAAGGATGATGGCGGGTGAAATTTTTGTTTTTTCCATTTGAACTCAAAAGCATGGATTTTCCCGCTTTCTTCCTCGATATAATCCAATTCTTGCTGATTATGAGTACGCCAGAAATATTTATTAAAGTCCTTGTTCTTATTACAATTATTTTTAATTCTTTCATTGATTAAAAAATTTTCCCAAAGAGCGCCAGTGTCCTGCCTCAAATCAAGAGCGTTAAAATTATTGATTAATGCATTTCTAACACCTGTGTCCCAAAAATATATTTTTCTTAACTTTTTGAGTTCGTTTCTTATATTTCTGCTAAATGGCGACAGCCTGTGAATAATAAATGCCTGTTCCAGTATTTGGATGTAGTTTGATATTGTATTTTTATCGACACCAACTATTTGACTCAGCTCGTTATACGAAACTTCATTGCCAATCTGCAATGCTAAAGCTTGCAACAGTTTTTCCAGCATTTCCGGATTTTGAATGTTTTGAAAGGCGAGAATGTCTTTGTATAGATAACTGCTGGTTATGTTTTTCACAATTTCTTTTTCCTCTTCTCCTGAACTTAGAACCACTTCCGGGTACATACCGTAGACAATTCTTCTTTCAAGATGACGCTTTGATTCTAAGTCTGAAGCGTAGTATTTCCTTAGTTCGTTATATGAAATCGGGTATAGATGAAATTCAAATTTTCTGCCCGTAAGCGGTTCTATAATTTTGTTTGAAAGTTCAAAAGACGATGAGCCGGTGGCCACTATCTGTAGTTCGGGGAAGTTATCAACCATCAATTTGAGTGTTAGCCCGATATTCCTAACACGCTGCGCTTCATCCAAAACAACAAGTTTATTATTCCCTAAAAAGGCTTTGATTTCCGTTGAGGTTTTATCGGTTAATGCATTCCGAATATCGAGTTCATCACAGTTTAAGTAGATGGACTGTTTGGGATATTTTTTCAGGAGATCTTTCACGAGGGTCGTTTTGCCTACCTGCCTGGCCCCGTATATGATAATAACTTTCTTTTTGAAAAGTTTGGCCTGAATTCTCTTCTCTATTTCTCTAGAAATCATCATGTTAATACAATATTAGTGAATTGATTCACCAATATTGTATCAAAATATAAATAAATAGCAAGTCTAATATTTTAGTCGGCTTAGAAATTGCGACAGAGGACGCCTTCGGCGTCTGCTGTCGCTTTGGAGCTGCTTATGGAACGAAGTGCGGACTGGGGTATGCAAGAGTTATGGGGTGGAGATGGCTTAGTAAAAGTACTGTGATGTAAGTTGATACCCCACACTCTGACTCACTATATAGTCTCAGAATGTCTAGAGTTTATAATCACAATGTTCTAACATTGTGCTCAAAAAAGCATAATTCAGGCATGACAGAGGAGTTCATAAAAGAATGCGACGATATCATGCTTGATCTTATCAATAAAGGGTTAGTTGAGGCAATAAAGATGGAAAATGGAGAGGTAGGCTTTAGATTAAGTTATTAATCAAAAAATAGCCCACGACCCCCTGCTCATCGAGCAGAGGGTTATTGGTCTCCATTCTTAATAATATGTCTCAATTCCTGATCTGATTAGCCTCTTTGACTTTATTTGCACTCTAAACTTCCGTTGGAATCGAGTTTTAAAACCCAAGCATCCCAATCCCCTGCACCTTTTGAATTTGTTCCAGCAGCCACAATATATCCACCATCATTTGTTTGCTGGATTGAATGTGCATGATCTCCATACTCTCCTCCAAATGTTTTGTCCCACAGCAAATTTCCATTTGAATCAAGTTTGAAAATCCAAGCATCTTCATTTCCTGTACTTTTTGAAACAGTCTTACCGACCACTACGTATCCACCATTAGTTGTTTGCTGGATTTCAAGTGCCCACCCCCAATCATCACTTCCACCAAAAGTTTTGTCCCAGATTAAATTTCCATCTAAATCCAACTTAAAAACCCAAGCATTAAGATTCCCTATTTCACCAGCTATAATATACCCACCATCATTTGTTTGTTGGATTGAACCGGCATAAGTATCAATATTTCCTCCAAAAGTTTTATTCCAGTCTAAATCTCCGTTTGAATTAAGCTTTAAAATCCAAGCATTATTATTTCCTGTATCTTTTAAATTGGTCCAACCAGCTGCAATATATCCTCCATCAGTGGTTTGCTGGATTGAAACTGCCGTATCAATCTCACTTCCTCCAAAAGTTTTATCCCATTCCAACTCTCCTTTTGAATCCAGTTTTAAAATCCAAGCATCCATTTTACCTACACCTTTTGATATTGTCCCTCCAGCAATAATATAACCTCCATCAGAGGTTTGCTGGATAGAATCTGCCATATCATAATCACTTCCTCCAAAAGTTTTATCCCATTCTAAATTCCCATTTGAATCAAGTTTGAAAACCCCGACATCAGAACCTTTCCCGCCATTAGAGTAAGATTTCTGACCAGCCACAATATATCCTCCATCGCTTGTTTGCTGGATTGAGGCTGCCCAATCCCAATCACTTCCTCCAAAAGTTTTATCCCATTTTAAATTTCCATCAGAATCCAACTTAAAAACCCAAGCATCTGCTTCTCCTGCACCTTTTGAAGTTGTTCCACCAGCCACGATATATCCACCATCATTTGTTTGCTGGATTGAATGTGCATTATCATTACCACTTCCCCCAAATGTTTTGTCCCACTTGTTAACTACACTATCACACTTATCAACAACACTAATAACAATAACCTCACTCCCTTCCATCTCCCCATCACTAACTTTAAACGTAACCTCGTACTCTCCAGCCTGATCATAAGTCGGAGTCCAAGAAAAAACAGCATGTTTTGTCCCTACTGGAACAGAAGGGGGAACGGGAGCATTTTCGTCAATTATTGAGCCTTCAGGAAGATTCTCTCCTGAAAAGATCAAATTATCACCATCTTTGTCGGTTCCATACAAATATATTTCATAATATTCTCCCTCGTTGATTTCTGTTTTTTCCATCACTGTCATTAACACAGGAGCATGATTCACGTAAACACAAGCCCCCGCCGCAACATCAGGATGATACTTGCTCCCCAGCTCGGGACAACTCTTTTGGATATAATAATAATACTTGTTAGTATTCGAGCACATTCCTTCCATCAAATAGGTCTTTCCATTCGGGAAAGTATAAATATAATCAGCTACACCATTTGGTTTTATGTTAGTTTGGACGATTCCTTTCTGTGTAAAATTAGCTCCACCATCGTTATCGGTACACCAAGCAGCAGCCTCTTGGTATTTTGCGGCTGTTTCCAAGGCATTCAAGGCACAAGTCCTATAATCCTTGTAGTTCTTGGCCATCAATAGAGGCACACAATCCGTAGACATGATGCTCCAGTATTTTTGTTTCTGATAATTCGTCAGATCGCTGAAAGATTTAGCAAAAACAACAGATGCAGATAAAAGCAGAATAGAAACAACGACTACAAGAGAAAGAAATGATTTTTTCATGTTCATATTTTAGAAAGTAAAATTAGCTGGTAATTTACATGTTTTTGGCTTATTTGTCAAGAAAAATGGAAAGACTGGATTTAGATTACGCTAAAGGGGGTGAGACCATGGAGGATGTTCGAACAATGTTAGTACAGTTACATTACGGGGATGCAACTGCTTAATTACGACAATGCTTCCACAGTCTGATTCACTACATTTTTATGATTTTACTTATCCCAATTTTCGGTCATTATTTTCTTTGCTTCTTCGGCATCTATTCCTTTTACCTCTGTTAGATAGAGCATACCTTGAAGCCAAGTTTCGATTTCTGGTTTACCTGTAATGTTGGTGTAGTATTCTGCCCATTTTTTATTTGGTAATTTGCGGAATTCTTCTTCTGTAAGTTTGATTGGGTTTGTCATGTTTAATTTGGTTAAATTAATATTTTTTATTCACCTTTTTCCTTTTTAATCTCTTTCCAGGCTTGTACTAACAATTTTCCAATGCGTGTTTGCTTCCCTGGGTGTAACAAATCTTGTCCAGTACGTGGATCGATTAAAGAGCTGTTTTTCAGCTGCCCATTAACTCCGTCAGGGCATTTGTGGCCCCAGGCGCAATAGACTGGAATACCGAGAAGCCCTCTCTTTTCATCAAAAATGGTCGAGCCGATTGGGAATTCGTAGACTTTCTTGCCACATCTTTTGCAGATTTGCTTGTGGCACGAACAAGAAACTTCTACCTCGAGCCCTCTTGCCGCTATGCAAGCTCCTTTGTAGTAACCGCACTTTTTGCATTTTTTGAGTCCTGCGGGGACTTGTACTTTTTTCATATGAAAGAAGTTAAAAAATAGATAGTGTTAACTTCTTTCACCGAGCGTTTGCTTGAAACAATATTGGAATTCTTGTCTCATCTTACTTAGTTGGAGCACCTTGCCTTTTGGTAGGTTGCTGACGGGTCATGGAGCATAAGTCTCTCGCCGTCTCTCGATGAAAGCGTGCTAATTGTAGCAGATTTAATAAAAAAGAGTAAAGGGAATTGATTATTCAACAAAAAGCGGGCTCCAGCATGCCCCGACTAGTCAGCTCGTCCAAATAGCTGAAGGATTGAGGAATTTTGAAGTTTTTGACCGCTTTCGAAGGTTCGATGTGTGATTTTAGTTTTTTCACCTTATTTATTTCTATTGCATAGGCTATTTTTTGATCTTTGTAGTACTCGAAAAAATCCAATTTTTCGATGCACCCGACGTCTTTATACTTTTCCCATATCATTCTCGGATTCCCGCTTACGATTTTCTTGAGTTTGAAATATCCGATTACTTTCTTGTAGGGACTGGAGGCATAAATTATGACGTATTTCACGTCTTTATTAAATTTTACTTTTCTAAATTCAACCTTCTTTTTACCTTCAAGAATTGAAAACGCGTACTTAGGTTTGATTGGTAAAAAAACTGTTTGCGAGGTTTTTGATTTTTTCATAGGAGGTTGGGGAAATTTTGCGAGTCAAAACACTATATTTTGTAAACAATCAAATGGCCATCAAATAAGCTTTTCCCCTTAAATAAGCCATTTCTTATCAGTAGTTACTAGTGTTTATCAATTAACAATCAAATGAGTTACGCCCAATAAGGAATATATTTTTTGTATCTGTTTGACTTATTATCCGGGTCAAATTCTTTAATCCATCCCTTCATAAGTGTTCGCTTGATAATTCTAGAAGCTATAGCCTTGTTTTTATCTTTGATTCCAAGCCTTTTACAAAGTGATGCATTTGTGAGAGCGTCTTGATTGATTACGTGTTGTATGCAACTGTGAAAATAGCACGCTCTACATTGTTCCTCCTTTGTTAATTTTGATAGCTCTTTTTGTGAATATACGGTAACTCTAAGACCATCATTTTCTTGATTTTCAATGTTTGGCGGTGGTAATTGGGAAAGCTCTATGGCAAGTATTGCTCTATCAACACCGCTCCCTCGTTTCTCACATATTTTCATCCTACGTAACATGTCACTAAGTTTTTCATTCCTTGATTTTGGTGGATGATCTATAAAACGGTCGGTTGGTATTAATGCTTTACCTGGATTTGATATTTCAATTCTATTTTCGAATATTTCCACTAAAGGTGCTGAACCTGTCATCAAAAAATCTTGATGAACCAGAGCATTTGCTACAAATTCACGAATTGCATTCGGAGGATATGTAGTTTTAGTGCTACGCAGACCTCCCTCAATTTTCTCTGGTTCTGGAATTTGGCTCTGTATATAGGATCTAATGTCTTCAAATCCAATAGCGTATCCGCGATGAAATGTTTCATCTTTTACTGCGTGAAGTCTATTCGTCCCGCTGTAGCTGATAATACGTACTGCTTTGTTTCTTAGTTTTGAAAAATTTCCGAGATTTCGAGCTAACAAGATAGCACCTAGATTTGTAATATTTAATCTTCCCTTCTTTTTAACTAGGAATTCCTCTTGAAGTAGTTTTTCTACAATTCCTGTTTGGTTTTTTGGTCTAGTTTCTCCAGTTAGCCGAAAATATTGATCAAATTCTAAGAGGTCGATGGCATCTGATTCTGAAATATCCTCTTTTGCGAGCTTGTCTTCAAATGGTGTTCTTCGCTCCCATATAATTGCTTCTTTCTCGGGAAACTCATCTAATGGTTTTTTAATACTACCTATTCGTATCCAAGCCTTATTATTGAATTTTACTGGCCCAGCAAATGCTGGCTGAATGAAAAATATAACTATTCTCCCATCCGGATGTTTAACTTCTTGAATTTTGAAATCTATTTTTGGTTTTAAATTTCTATGTAGCCATGGCTCAAGATCTTCTGCTCCTTTACCTTTTGTTTTTTCAGGTGCATATTTGGTTCCTACTATTTTGTGTGTTTCATCCTCTATCCCAAATATTAAATAAGCTTCGCTTCTTTGGTGCAGACAGGCGGAATTTGCAAGTGCAGAAATATATTCTCCAATTTTGTCCGGAGCCTGGTGATTTAACTTAAATTCAACCCATTCCGCCTCTGAAGATATCCTTCTGAGATCATTGATTAACTTTATTGCTTCTTCTTGCATGTATTTATCTTATTTAGTTTCAGTATATAACTTTTTGCTATTTTAATTAAATTGTTTTTGGGGCAAAGCGAAGAAAGAAAAGTTTAAGGTGTTAAACCCTCTCCTAGCCTCCCTCCGGAGGGAGAAGGAAATAGAAATTGCGACAGGACGCCTTCGCTTTTTATTCACCCCCTTTGTCCCCCTCAAGGGGGAATGTAGAAACTGCGACTGGATCGCTTCGCTTCCTGTCGCTATGGAGCGGGTAACGGGAATCGAACCCGTATCCCTGCCTTGGCAAGGCAATGTAATAGCCACTATACTATACCCGCTAGGTTTTGGCGTCGCCTGGTCGGCGCTGCCTTTTATTTCAAAAGCGCTACGCGTGAAAGATTGTAGCGGCCTTGATCGTCGATTTCAACCAATTTTACTTTGACGACGTCGCCGAGTTTGACTACATCTTCAACGCGGTTGACACGTTCTTTTGCGAGCTTCGATATGTGCACCAAACCGTCTTTGCCGGGAGCTATCTCAACAAATGCGCCGAAGTCCATGATTCGTACAACTTTTCCTTCGATGATGTCTCCGACTTTCGGTTTGTATGTAAGACGTTTGATCCAATCAACCGCTTTTTGACCTTTTTCCTGATCTGGAGCTGTGATTGTGACCTGGCCGTCGTCGTCGATGTTTACTTCAACATCGCATTCCTTGGAAATCGCTTGAATTGTTTCGCCTCCTTTGCCGATAACTACGCGGATGTCGTCCTGATCAACTGTGAGATTCATAATCAATGGCGCGTATTTAGACAATTCTTTGCGAGGTTCTGCGATTGTTTTGAGCATTGAAGCAAGGATTTCTGCGCGGGCCTCCTTCGCTCTTTGGAGCGCTCGCTTCATCAATTCAATCGAAATGCCTTTTACCTTAATATCCATTTGAAGAGCCGTGATTCCTTCTGTTGTTCCCGTGACTTTGAAGTCCATGTCGCCCCCGAAATCCTCCATTCCCTGAATGTCAGTCAGGATGACGTATGATCCGTCTTCTTTCTCGCCGCCGTTAAACTTTTCTTTGTCTACCATCAAGCCCATCGCGACTCCGGAAACCGGTCTTGTGATCGGGACACCGGCGTCCATGAGCGAGAGCGTTGAGCCGCAGACGGAAGCCATTGAGCTACTGCCGTTGCAGCTTGTAACTTCTGAAACTAGCCACATCGTGTATGGGAAGACGTCTTTGGGTGGGAGAACCGGGACGAGTGCGCGTTCCGCCAAGTCTCCATGACCGATTTCACGGCGTGAAGGGCCTCGGAGCATTTTGATTTCGCCCGTGGCGTATGGCGGGAAGTGATAATGATGCATGTAGCGCTTTTCCCTGTCATCGTCCATTGTGTCGATGGTTTGAGCGTCTTGTGGGCCGCCGAGGGTCGTGATCGTGAGAACTTGAGTTTCTCCCCTATTGAAGAGGCCGGTTCCGTGAGTGCGGGGAAGGACGCCAACGAAAGAGCTTAACTCGCGGATTTCGTCCGGTTTGCGTCCGTCGATACGGATACCCTTTTCGAGAATTTCTTTTCTCATTCGTTTCTCTAATTTACTCATGATCAGCTCTTTCAATTCCATTTCCGTGAAGACTTCGTCTTCGATTTCTTTCGCAAATTTTTCGAGGATTGTGGCTTCGACTTTGTGGAGATTTTCTTTCACTTCTTTCTTTGATTTGCCTTTTATTGATTCGAGCATTTTGTCCGTCAGTATGCTCTCGACTGCTTTGGTCGCTTCTTCGGAAGGAAGATTTAATTCGAGTTCAATGTTTGGGACTTCGTTCTGCTTCTTGTATTCAGCTGCGAAATCCAATTGGACTTGGCAGAGGTGTTTGATTTCTTCGTGAGCTACTTGAAGAGCTTCGAGAATCACTTCTTCCGATACTTCATTCACGGCCGCCTCCACCATCGTGATGGCGTCGAGCGTTCCGGCAACAACCAAATTGAGTTTGCCTTCTTCGCATTCTTTGTATGTCGGGTTTACGATGCATTTCCCGTTCAAATATCCCATTCGGACAGCTCCGACTGGTCCTTCAAATGGCGCGCCTGTGAGCATCAGAGCGGCTGAGGCCGCATTGATAGCTGTTGTGCCTGGATCAACTTCGAGATCGGCCGATAGCGCGCTACAAACAATCTGTACTTCGTTTGCGGTTCCTTTTGGGAAAAGTGGGCGGATTGGTCTATCTATCAGGCGCGATGTAAGAATTGCGTTTTCTGAAGGACGACCTTCGCGTTTAATAAATCTGCTGCCTTTTATCTTGCCAGCTGCGTACATATTCTCCTCGTAGTCGACGACCATCGGGAAATAATCCGTACCTTCCTTTCCTTTTTCCGATACAGAAGCATTCGCGAGAATAATTGTGTCGCCTAACGACGCAATGATATAACCTGTTGCTTGTGTATGAATTCGGCTAACTGAAAGTTTAAATTCTCTTCCAGATAGATCAATTGAAAAATCTTTTGGTTCCATAAAAAAAATGGGTTAAATTTTGCCCGGCCTTGCGGACGGGTTGCCCATTTTAGAACCAATCGAAGCTTAAGTAACAAGATTCGAGAAGCATTGCGCTCGCGCCTGCTTCCCCAATTCTGCCACTTAAACCGTTTTCGGTTTTAATGGGCGGTGTATATGTTAAAGGTCTTATTTTTTCTTTGCGGCTTTCTTTTCCTTCTTCGCAGCTTTCTTTTCAGCTTTTTTGGCCGGCTTCGCCGTCTTCTGCTCAACTTTTTCTTTCACCACTTTTCTCTTAACTGTTTCTCTTGTTTCGGCTTGTTTTGGATTTTTTAGCTTTAATTTCTTAATCAAGTCTTCATAACTTTCTTTACTATGGAGACGTAGGTAATTCAAATGCTTTCTCCTTTTGCCAACCATTTCAAGAAGTCCCTTTCTCGAATGATTATCTTTTGAATGGCCCAAAAGATGTTCCTGAAGGGCGTTTATCCTCTCAGTCAGTATTGCTACCTGTACTTGTGCTGAGCCAGTATCCTTGGTATGGACCGCAAATTTTTCTATAATTTTCTTTTTTTCTGATCGATTCATGTGTAAAAAGGGTAAAAAAATTCTCCCTTTCGGGAAGTTCACGGGTAAATTTATCAGATTTTGCGGATTTTGACAAGGGGTTTTTTTATAGCCTTTTTTTATAGCCAATTTCTGTACTTGAAATAAACGATCATTGAGATCGCCACGAAGGCCACTATCCCGGCGACAAATATTGAAGCGAATTCTTCACCGGCAAACCAGAGTCCCTGCACATTCATCCCGTAAAAGCCCGTGATAACTGTCAATGGGAGCATTATTACTGATATGATTGTGAGCATTTTGATGACGTTGTTTGTGTTGTGAGAGATGATTGATTCGTTTGTTTCCTGAATTGAGCTGGTCAACTCCTGAAGATTTTCGATGTTGTTCCAGATTTTTTCTATTTTATCGACGATATTGTCGAAATACACTTCAAGTTTCTCCGGGAGGAATTTCTGATCTTTGTGTTCCAGTTGGGCGACAACTGCGCGTTGCGGCATAATTATGCGGCGGAAGTTGATAAGATCTTTCTTTAACTGAAGGATGTCTTTCAAACGGTCTTTCGCGTATTCCATGTCAAATACTTCCGCTTCCAGCTCATTAACCTGGGCTGTAAGAGTAGCTATCAATGGGAGTCCTGATTCAAATAAGTCATCTACAAGCATGTACAAGAGATATCCCGTACCGAATTTCATGTATCTTTCCCTCTCTTTTTTACGTTTGCGCAGTTTATTTACGATACTGTTGATGGTGTCGTTATCGTTGTGGAGAGTAATTAAGTAATTATTCCCTACAAATATTTTTACTTCCGAATTTATAATTCTTTTCTTGTCGCCATGCCCTTTGAGTTCCGGAATATGAAGTACGAGAAAAAGATAATCATCGTATTCGTCGATTTTTGGACGTTGGGTCGCTGACAAACAATCATCGATGTCCAAGTCATGGAAACGATATTTTTTTTGAAGTTTTCTTAGCGTGGGTTCCTTATGCCCATCAATCACCTTCCAGACAACTTCATTATGTTTGATTTTTGTAGTGATTTCTATTGCGTCCATCGCATTCTCTTTACTATTAAAGGATGAAAATGTCAATTCATTGATGAGGCAAATTATTGCTGCTATGTCTGTGCTTTGATTATACTTCTCCTATGAACTATAGGCAGATTATTGCTGATTCGTGGCGCCACACTCAAAATAATAAAGGACTTATTTACTGGTTTGGATTTCTCCCTTCTATCTTGACCACAACGGTTGGTATAGGGTATCTCGCGTATCAATTTTTCGCTTTCAAAAGGTCGTATTTGTTCGATGATTCGGAAACAAGTTTCTTGTCGGACGTTAGCAATTTTGGGTGGAATTTCATCAGTTCTCACGCGAGCTTGTCCGTCCCGCTTGTTGTTGTGGCTATCATTGTTACGATTTTATGGTTTTTGGTTCCGACTTTGACAGAGGCGTCGGCTATCCAGGCCATAGCGAGATCTAAAAATAATCAAAAGTCTGGCGTTGGGATTGGGCTTAAGTATGGCATTATGGCGTTTTTGCCGCTTTTTGAATTTCATCTTTTGGTTAAAACATTTACGCCGATGTCTTTGGTCACTGAAATGGGGTTCGTGCTCCGTAATCTCGGTATGGGAGCATTTAAAATTTTTCTGCCAGTGTTTATTGTTATTCTTATTATCGCTTTGATTTTGCATCTTTTGTTTACATATGCCGGGCTCTATATAGTCATTGATGATGAAGGGGTTTTTGCTTCAATGAAGAAGAGCGCCAAGCTCGTGATTTTGAATTGGCAACATACCATTCTCATTACTATCCTGATGATTATTATTGGAGTCAGGATAATAATTCAGGCCATTTTGGTTTTTTTGATTCCGGCTATCGTAATCTTCACGGCCGGATTTTTGGCTACGCTTGCTTTGGAAACGACCGTTTTGATTGTGGCTGGGATTTTGGGGCTTGCAGCCCTTTTGTTGGCGGCTTATCTCGGAGGCGTTGTTGATATTTTTTCATATACGGTTTGGACTTATACTTTCCTAGAATTAACCGGTCAAAAAGAAGTTTCGGCGAGGGACGAGGTTTCCTCCGCGAGGGGGGTAGTTTCCACCGCTCCGGAGATCCCAGTCACTCCACTTGAGGTTCCAGCCGCTCCTGTTGTTCCCGTCAGCGCCAAACCTGCGACCCCTCCTGTCGAGATCACTACTCCTGTCGAAATTCCGAAGAACAATCCCCCTCCGGAACTTTCAGAGCCTTCTGATGATTCTATTCCTGGGTTGTTGTAGGGTTGGGGGTGATCTGATCGGCAACTAGCGCATGGCGATGGTTTGTTAAGATTGCAGCAATTGCAACCACATGCAATCAGACGACAGATTAGAATTTCATAATTCCCTCCTGTTGTCCTTGACTTTCGAGGACTTTTGTTTTATAATTGGGTAAAGACGATTAGAAAACAAAAACATTTATGATTCCATTCACACAGAACAACAAGATTGCAATTGCTGCGGTTGCTATTTTCTTTGTATCGTTTTCCGCAATGTTGTTTTTGATGGATACAGAAGATAGTTCTCCTGATTATGTGCAAGCCAACGTATTGGAGGCTGCGATGACAAATGGTGGCAACGGGGAAGGCCACATCGGCCCTTATTTCAGCGGTACCGGAGGGGAAGCAGCCCCAGAGGGGGAACACGAAGAGTCCAATTTTGACCCGGAAAACATGTATAGGGTTATTGTTAATAATTTGGATAAACCTTTGTTTGTTTTATATCCTGAGGGAAAGGTCAAATTTTTGAGTGAAGATTTTGTTGAAAAATATGGATACAAATTGGAAGACGTTGCTAACGGAACTTTCTTTTCACTCATACAAGGAGACGACTTACCTGATTTTGTGACCGAATACACTTCCGTAATTCATTCCGCGAAATCAAAGGATGGTGTTGGCCCCTATAGGTTTTTGAATGCCGACGGTGGCGTGAGCGTTCATTTGGTGGATTTGATCCCTGTTGTTGATGATAAAGGAGGCGTCACCGAAGTCATCGGGTGCGTGAAAGATATAACGTCTAAAGTTGAGGATTTTGGGACGAGCTTGGACGAGAAGATCGACGGCGAAGGGCCAGAGGCCGAGGGGTTGGATGGCGAAGAAATTCAAAATGGATATGGTGAGCCTGGAGCTTCGGGAGAGCATTTCAGTACCAGATTGTTCAAAAGACTTTTGGGGGTAAAGCAGGGATGAGGGCACAATTGGAGCGCGATTGGGGTTCGCGGTTGGGATTCGGCCGTCGGGGTCCAGTCGGTTTTCGAAACTCTTGTTTTACTTCTAGGTTTGAATTAGTATTTGGCCATGGTTGAATCCAAAAAATACGACGCGTCAAAGGTTGAAAAGAAGTGGCAAAAGAAATGGGCTCGAGACGGGCTCTATGAGTTTGATGTCAATAAGGTTTTGCGTGCGAAAAAATATTATAATTTGGTGATGTTCCCCTATCCTTCGGGCGATAGGCTGCATATCGGACATTGGTATGCTTATGCGCCGCCGGATAGCCATGGGCGGTATATGCGAATGAATGGGTATGATGTTTTTGAGCCGATGGGTTTTGATAGTTTTGGCTTGCCTGCGGAGAATTATGCGATCAAGACCGGTGTGCATCCCAAGGACAGTATTGCGAAAAACGTTGATTATATGATCAAGCAGATTTCGAATATTGGGGGAATGCATAATTGGGACAAGACGCTTTCGACTTCCGATCCCGAATACTACAAATGGACTCAATGGATTTTCTTGCAAATGTATAAAAACGGTTTGGCTTACAAGAAAAAGCAGGGCGTGAATTGGTGTCCGTCTTGTCAGACGGTTTTGGCGAACGAGCAGGTTGTGGATGGTCGCTGCGACAGATGCAAGAGCGAAGTTGTTCAGAAGGAACTTGAGCAATGGTTTTGGAGAATAAGGGATTACGCGGAGAGGTTGCTGAATTACGAAGGTTTGGATTGGCCGGAAAAAACGAAAACCATGCAGGCAAATTGGATTGGGAGGAGCAAAGGGATTAATTTTATTGAAAAAGTGAAGGATATGGACATTAAATTTGAAGTTTACGATTCCGTGCCGCAGACTTTTACGGCTCAGACTTTTACTATTATTGCGCCAGAGCATCATTTGGTTCCGAAATTGGTTAAAGGGACAAAGTACGAGAAGAGCGTGATGGAATTCGTTGAGAGAATTAGGAAAAAAAAGATCGCAAATAAATTTGATATTGAGACGGACATGGAGGGAATTTTTACCGGGCGATATGTTAAAAATCCTTTTGGGATGGGAGATTTGCCGATATGGGTTGCTTCTTTCGTACTTGCTGATTATGGGACCGGGGTCGTGAACTGTAGCGCGCATGATGATAGAGACTTTGAATTTGCGAAAAAATACGGGATTCCGCTCCGAATTACTATGCTGCCAAAAGATCCTAAGGAAGCGGAGAAAGTGAAGAAGCAAGAGTATTGCTATCATCATGTTCCTGAGGGAATTATCCAACATCCTGAAGAATTTAAGGGCATGACATGGGAAAAGGCGCGTAAGCCTGTGATCGATTACATTGAGAAGAAGGGCTACGGGAAGAGAGCGGTTAATTACAAGCTCCGCGATTGGCTTATTTCCCGCCAAAGATATTGGGGAGCGCCAATCCCGATTATTTATTGCAAGAAATGCGGAGAGGTTGCAGTTCCGGAGAAGGATCTGCCGGTTGAGTTGCCTTTGGATGTTGAGTTTAAATTGCGCGGGGATGGAAAATCGCCTTTGGCTCATAGCAGGAAATTCATGAATGTTTTGTGTCCGAAGTGCGGTGGTGCGGCAAAGCGCGAGTCAGATACGATGGATACTTTTGTTTGTTCCAGTTGGTATTTTTTGAGATACCCGTCGATGGGCAGAAGCGCAAAAGCGAAGAAGGTTTGGTCGAAGGTTCCTTTTGATAAAGCGATTACTGGGAAAATGCTCCCAGTTGACATGTATATCGGCGGGCCTGAGCACGCGTGTATGCATTTATTGTATGCTCGTTTTGTGAATATGGTTTTGCATGATTTGGGTTTTATCGATTTCAAAGAGCCATTTAAGAGGCTTGTGCACCAAGGAATGATTACGAAAGACGGCGCGAAGATGAGTAAATCCAGAGGGAACGTGGTGAGTCCTGACGCTTTTATTGAGCAATATGGGAGTGATGTGTTTAGGATGTATTTGATGTTCATGGGTCCATTTGAGCAGGGCGGAGATTGGAGTGACAAGGGAATTAAAGGAATTGCGCGTTTTGTGGATAAATTCTGGGAGGCAGTTTGTGCTGCTAAAAGTGGCGCGAAGGTTTCGGACGCTGACGGATTAAAGAGGATGTTACATAAGACTATTAAGAGAGTTACTTCTGATATTGAGAGTTTTCAATTTAATACTGCGATAAGCGCATTAATGGAGTTTTTGAATGCCGCGAGTGTGACCGGCATGGACGGGCGGTCGGCTCGAGTTGTGGTGCAGTTGATCGCGCCCATTGCGCCTCATTTGGCCGAGGAATGTTTTGCTATGCTTGGCGAAAAGTCGAGCGTATTTGATTCAAAATGGCCTAAATACGATCCTCTGTTTGTTAAGGAATCGGTTGTTACTTACGCCATTCAGGTGAATGGGAAAATGCGTGGGACACTGGATATTGCAGCTGATTCCGGGAAAGAGGATGTTTTGAAGGCTGCGAAGGAAGTTCCAAATGTTGCCAAATATTTAGCAGAGGGAAAGATTGTCAAAGAGATCTTTGTTCTCGGAAAGATTGTTGGATTTGTGGTTGCCGGGTAGAGGGCTTTAGGGAACCTTACGGAAGAGCGTCGATGTCCTTCATCCAAGAGATGTCTTTTGTCGGTGGGTAGGTGTCGATCTGGTTTCTTGCTCCTGTGGAAACTGTTGTTTGAATTGTCACGGTAGGGGTTTCGATCCCGGGATAATCTTGCATTTCATCAGCCGAAGGTTCCAAGGACATTATTATTGTGACATTCGGCTGATATTGAACCGCTTTTTCCGCAAACGCTTTGTAGGGGTCTTCGTTAGGCCAGATTATAAATTTCAAGTTGGTTATTGAACTTCTTAGTGGCGATATTGGGGTGAATGGTGAATTGACCAAATCAAAATCTTCATTTTCTATGGACTTCGGCAACGTGATATCTGTTAACGAATATTCTTCGGGATGCTCGAATTCGTAACCGGCTGGGATTTCTCCATCAGCATAGCAATAGTCACTTATTTCATCGACGCATGAAAAAATATCAACAATCCCATTGTTGTCGTTATCAAGTCCCGTCATGCTCAGAAGTGAGATTATGCCGTCGGCTGTGCCATCGGCTAAAGAAATTTCCTGTCTGATTATTATCGTTTTTTCTCTTCCGTCTTCTGAGATTAAATATAATTCATCCTGCATATTGGCCAAAGTAGCTGGGTCTAAAACAGCCGGGCAAAGTTTCCCGAGATCGTCGTCACAAAACGCCGAGGCTTTGGCATTGTCAGAGTCGAGAGCCGGATTGTGCCCAAGATTTTTATCTACAGAGGGAGGAAATATAAATTCAGAGTTCTCATCAGTGCATTCGACGATATCTCCTGAGGCGTTTATGCATTCCGCTCCCAAATTATCCGGATTTGCTCCTTGGTCTAGTGAGCCATCTAACTCAGAGAGTCCGGGGTCGTAAAATCGACTGCCGTATACTCCCCTATTTATCCCATATAATTCCGAATCCAGGACTTCCACGCTGTAGTACTCTTCATAATCAATCGTTCCATTTCTAATTTTTGTAGCAAGTTTTTCCATAACAACTCTTGCATCTTCATAAAGCGCGTTTGTCAGTTCTGTTTGGCGGTCTGAATGAGAAATGTTTATGAAAATTGTTGCGCCCATTACCGCTACAAGAGCGAATATGCTTGATGCTATTAATGCTTCTATTAATGTAAATCCTTTGAGGAGGGGCTTTTTATTTCGCATAATTTGTTATTACTGAACTTAATTCGTATGTTTTTGGTATTGATCCTTTGTGCATCCATTGGACTTTGACGTTGATTTGCATTGTATCCGCGTCTGCGTCAATTTTCGAGAAAGTTATCATTCTATAGAAATCTGGGAACGGGTATGGGGACGCTTTTGTCGCGGGAATTTGGTGAGTGTAGATGTTGTTTGAGTCGACGTATAAAAGGAATTTTGAATCCGCGCTATCTGGCTGTCCTCCTTCCGGTATATCAAGAGTCACACCTGTTTTTTCTCTCAGTATGTTCTGTCCGTTAGTTTCTCTTCCCAGTATATACGACGTACTTTCTTTCACAGCCTTGGATACATTGCATTCCGAAGAGTCCTTGATCAGCCAACATTCGTCCTTGTTCGTCGGAAACAACAGCCAATTTGTGTCCCGAATATTTACAACTCCTTCAATTGCTTCGCGCGCTAAATTTTGAGCTATCAAAAACTCTTTCGATGTCGCCGTTGTACTCATGACCTGGATTGAGACGGTTACTGCGGCAAGCCCAGCGAGCACTATGCATGACAGCGCTGCGATTACTTCAATTAATGTTTCTCCTTTTTTAATCATTTTTAATTATTGAGTGATTTCGTCTAAGGAATCAAATGTTTCAGGGTTGCCGGACAAATTGAATAGCACAATAAAATTACTTCTGTCGGTATTGTCTTTGTCGTAGACTTTTATAGCCACGTATCTTCCCGTGAAAGATGCCGGAAGGATACTGAAATTTGCAGTGGTCGGTTTGTAAAACAGGGTCATGTTTGCGCCTTTTTGTGTGGTTTCGTCAAACGTGTCCAATAAATATTGGGCGTCTAATGGATACGAATCGAAAATTTCGTCCGTTGTTTCGTCGTATTTATTCTTTGTTCCGGAATTGTTCTTGTCCGCAAAAGTGGTGACTTTTTTCTTAGTAACGTCTATGTACGCTCCGTACTGATATGGGACTTCGCCATTTTGCATTGTCTTGTTTCCCAATGCGTAGCTTCTAACTTCTCTTATAATATTCGCTGAACCTTTCACCGCCGATCTGAACGCGAACTGTTCCTGTATTTTCACAAATCCAACAAGGGCTGTAATGCTTAATAACGCCACTATCCCGATTGTTACGAGCAGTTCAACTAACGTAAATCCTTTCAAAGATTTCTTTCGCATGTTTCGATTATATTATCTACTTCCCTTTACAACAAGAACGAATTCGCCTTTTGGCGAGATTTTCTCAAAATGTTCTATGGCTTTCGACAATGGCATACGCAGAACTTCCTCGTAAAACTTCGTGAGTTCGCGACAAATTGCGACATCCCTGTCTCCCAGATATTCTTTTAATTCCTGTAACGTCCTTAATATTCTGTGCGGCGACTCGAAAATCACTAATGTTCGCGGCTCTTCTTTTAAATTGTTAAGCAAAGTTTGGCGACCTTTTTTCAATGGCAGAAAGCCCAAATATAAAAATTTGTCCATTGGAAGTCCGCTCACTACGATTGCTGCGAGCAGGCTTGATGCGCCAGGGATCGGGATGATTTTCACATTTTCTTCCAAAGCTCTTCTTATCAAAGAATAGGCCGGATCGGAAATTCCCGGAGTTCCTGCGTCAGAGACCAGCGCGATGGTTTTGCCCTCTTTTAATAAATCGACGATTTTTTCCAATTTTCCATGGCTCGAATACGAGTGAAAACTTATGGTCGGCGTTTTTATTTCATATTTCTGCAGGAGTTTTTGAGTGTGGCGCGTATCTTCGGCTGCGATGTAATCAACTTCTTTTAGAGTTCTTAGTGCGCGCAGCGTGACGTCTTCGAGATTCCCGATTGGAGTTGAAACTATGTACAACATTTATTTAATTGGTTTAGGGATAGATATGTCAGGACTTTTTATGTATAAAGGCTCGACGATTTTTGATTTTTCGAGATTTTTGGTTTGAATTTTAAGTATGGCCTCGCCGAATGTCAGCTTTGGTTTTATAAATTTGAAGTTTTTCAAAGCTTCCTTTTGTTCCGGGAAAAGTTCGCCGAATATTTTTTTAATTTTTCTTTCTTTTAAAAGTTTCTGTGCTTCGGATATTTTCGAGATAATTGGTTTATCGTTTTTTTTGAATTGGATCGAAATTTCGCTCTTTCCCGCGAAGAGGACGAGGGCTGTATCGTGCGCGGGGCCGTACGCGATTCTTAAAAAATTGTACATATCGATGCTATATATTGGAATCTGTTGCAAATATGAGATCATATTTGCAACTGTTATCCCGATTCTCAAGCCTGTGAATGAGCCCGGGCCTTTAACTACAATAATTTTGTCGAGGTCTTTGAATGGGAGTCCGCCACGAAGTCCGGCGCCGCAAATTTCTGCGATGGCCGGCATCAATTTTTCCGCTTCGTCGTTTTTCGATTCCCACGATTTTTCGCGCAAAACTTTTTTACCTTCAAGAAGCGCGATTGAGGTCATGCGAGAAGCCGTGTTTATTGCGAGTGTTACCATAATTTTGTCACTTCGGTATTTGTATAATAATATTTTAAAATTTCCTTGTAACTGTAGCCGTTTTGAGCCATTCCTTTTGCTCCACAACCACTCATTCCGACTCCATGCCCGCTTTGCGCGGCGCCTTGGCAATATGAATCATCAACCGAAATTAAATACGGCGCGTTCCAATCCCATACCTCTAGGGCGCTTTTCGTCTTGCCGTCGCTTGAGCTGAAATATGGGGTTTTTATCAGTTGGCCGCCGTATGTGACCACTTCACCTTCCGTGTCTTCAACCGCTTTTACGACGTTCGGCGCGCGCGATTCATATCCGTAGCCCAAGTATTTTTGGCAGATTGCCGGGTCGTCGTTCAGATCGTAGGGCTTGCCCGGGAATTTTTCGGCGTAGTGCATGTAGAATTTCGCGTATGAGCGGGCTGCGATAGAAATTGCTTTTATTTTTTCAGTGGGCTCCGAGTTCGGTTCTTCCGCCAAGCCTTTGAGGTAATCCTCAAGTGGGAGTTCGTTGATCACCGTATATTCGCCATCGATAATTTGAAATTCAAGTGTCCCACGGAATTTATTGTCATTGTACGAGCTGTCCCACGAGGAGGTTCTGTCAAAATTTTTAATCTCCAAATATGCATCTTCTTTAGCCTTCGCTTTGTATGAGCTGCTGTTTTCGAGTGTTGCTTCCTCCCCTGCTTTGATTGTTTTGAGTTTCTCTCCTTTGCTGTTGTAGAGGTAAAATTCTTTATTGCTTGTGACTACCGGATGGTCGTAAAAACTTATTCTAACCCTTACGTTCCCGCCTTTGTCCTGTGAGAGCTCCTGATCCGTCACGTTTACGTGCTCTGCATCGTAAGCGTAAACTTCGCTTTTGTCGGCTTCAGAGGGCTGCACCGAAACAATATCGTAATGGATCGAAATTCTTTTTTGCACAAAACGTTTCCCATTGATTTTCGGGATGATCACAAACGGTCGGTCGGTTTTGAGGGTTGCATTTTTGCTAACTTTGATTACCACGTCTATTTCTATCGTCTCTCCCGGCTTCACTTGTTTTTTCGTGAAAGATTTATTTGTGACCGTTATATCGTTGTCTTTTATGTAACCAAGTGTAATGTTTTTTGTATCCCAAGTTTCGGATCCTATATTTTGAATTCTTGCCCACAGCGTGTAGGTCGCTCCTTTTTCAAATTGATTCAGCGTGGTCTGTCTAATCAAATCTCCTGCGTATCCAGTTTTACTTATCAGTGTTGAGTATTTGATATCATCACCATTTAGTTCGCCGCCTCCTTTCAAGATCACGTGGAGCTGTTCCGAATATGCGCCATATTCTCCCGGGGCTTCATAAACAACTTTAAACGTGCCGGTCTCCCCTTTTGCAACTTTCCCCTCTTGCAAAAAACCTACAGGCTTATTACCTATTCTCAAATAAGCTTTGTTTTTGCCAATCCTGGTCCAAGTGATATTCCCTGTGTTTTTCAGTTTGACCAATCCTTCAAATTTTTCTCCTTTTTGCATTGTTGAAGGCAGCTTGTCGTATGATATCAGGTCGTAGGTGTATATCGGCATGTTGACTTTCACCGGAAGAACTTTGTAGTCGCTCAGTTTTTTTCCTTCATTTACGACGAGTGTTAAATCGAGAAATACCAAATTACTTTTGGTCTTTGATTTAATTTTAAATGTGAATGTTCCTGTTTTCCCCGGAGCCACACTTTTTTCTTTCATCATCGCCAGCTTCACTCCACTTCTTTCCGGAAACTCCACAATTTGCTCATTGTCGAGATTTTTGTTCACAACCAGAAACGTTTCACTGTTCCAGGTTTTCTTGCCGATGTTTTCAAATTTGATGGTGACTGTTTTCGTTTCCTGAGGTTCCATTTCGAGATAGTATGTGCTCGATTTATCTATAAAATCATAGTCTTTGACAAATTTGGGCTTGTCTTCGTCATTGATGCTTTTTGCCATACTTGCGATCATCGGGATGATGTCATAGAGATTATTGCCCGGGCACGTGGTGTCCATGATGTCGCGATGCCCCATCACATTTGCGCGAATGCTCCCTCTGAATGTTCCATATCCTTCCGGATTGATGTTGTGAATTTTTGATTTAATTGAAATCAGTTTCGCGAGCGAGTTTATTGCCGCTTGCGGGACTTCCTCTCCGTTTTCATCGTAGCTGCCAAGAATTGCGATTCCTATGGATCCGATGTTTCCCGGGCCGGCGTGGCCTCCGACTACGCCTTCGCCTCCATATCTGCCTTCGTACACGCGACCTTGTTGATCAATGATGTAGTTGTATCCGATATCGCCCCATCCTCTTGTAAATGAGTGATAATGATAAATGTCTCTTATTGCTTGTTTTGGGTTGTCCAAATTGCTTGTTGTTTCCGTGTGGTGAATTATAAATTTTGTAACTTGTTCCGGATATTCCGGCGGCCATTTGAATGCGCGACCAAGCGAGTCGTGAGTGACAGTTCGCGAAATTTCTAATTCATCAGCGTAGGTTTCAGCGAAGTTTTCGTCCAATTCTATGAGATCCGGTTCCGAATCGTTGTTTTCCAAAAACAAATAGCTTTCATCCGCCCCCCACTCCTCTCGCGAGATGATGTCTTTTTCGGATTCGAAATATGAGGCTGCGAACGCGGTTTGCGTTGGCGACGCTAGTAGCGCGGTTTGTGTCGCCAGCGCGGTTAACGCAAAAACTGATATGAGGAGTGATTTCAGGGGTGATTTTGGGAGGAATCTGTTCATTTCTTTTTTATTATTGAGGGGACGGGCGGACTCTTTAGGGATTCTCCGGTCGATTATACAAAATCCCGGAAAAAGTCGCCAGTAGGACTAGGTTTTCCCGGGGAAAATTTTACAGGTTAGAGTTTACAGGTTGGCACATTTCCCCGGGGAAAATGTGCTGGATTTCCCCGGGGAAAGTTTTACAGGTTGGAATTTACAGGTTGAACCATTTCCCCGGGGAAAAGCGCCGAGCTTCCCCACGAAAATTCGTAATTTGCCCCAAAAACGATTTTCGGCCCTTGTTTTTTCTGCGTTTTTATGCTACTATATTAGTGTTAGATGATGATTTTTTGACTTCGGTTAGATTCTCATCGTCTGGCATCGGTTCTCTTCTCTTTTCCTTCGGGATTTGAGAGGAAAGCCCCTCCGGTATTCTCTCGATCACTTCGGTGGTCTGGAAAGTACCACAGAAAACAGGTCCAAAATGTCATTTATCTTGACATTCGGGCCTGTTTTCATTTACAGTCCAGCCTTGCGGGGGCAGGATCCCATTGCACAAGCTTTTATTTGATATTTGATCGCCATAACAATTTATGCAGGAATCGTTTAACTTGAAGTATCGCAAGTCGAACTTCTCTGATCGCGTACTCATTGAGAAAGAAGGGGAAATCATTATTTATGACAAGGGTTTTCGTTTGAAAGGAAAAGGAGCCGGAGATAAGGGTGAGTTCATCAATTACTCTGATATCAAAGAGTTTTTTTACAAAAGCGACAGACTCTTTTTTATAACTTTTGCGAAGTCCAAATATACTTTGAGCAATGCAGGGACAGCTTTTGAGGAATTTTTAAGAGCGATTTATAAAATGAGAAATGAGTACTTGGTCGACGCCTTGTTCATGAAGCAAGGGAAACTCAAATCCGAGTTTGATGGAAGTTTTGAACGATTCAGCAAGTTCAGTAAGCCGATCAACAAAGGAAAGGCGAAGCTGCGGTTGTATGAAGGGAGTTTAGTTGTTGTTCCCGAAATTCAAGACGTGTTTGGGCTTAATTTTAATTTCGTGAATTTTCACGAGTTTGATGAGGACGAATACAATTTGAAGATCACAATGGATGACGGAAGTTTTGTTGTTTTTGCACAGCTTTCGAATGACTTCGAACTTTTTCAGGAAACTGTTGATAGCCTTCTTGGCGGATTGTATGAAACAATTGTGAACGATGATTTGAAAGAGGTTTTTTACGGATTTGACGCCGGTACGCTTTTGAAATTTGCGTTTAAAGTAAGAGGGGGGAAATCGATCAGTTTAAAAGAGGTCCAAAAAATTGATAAAGATTTGGCCGGTAAACTTCTTGAAGTTTTCTTTGATGATGAAATCGCGAAGAAGAAGTTTGAATTGTTTGAAGACATGACAGACGAATATGCCCGATTTTTTGGGATAGCGCGCGATCCTATCACTAGAGATGGGTTCATTAGGTGGGTTATGTACGCGATCCCCGAGAACAATGTTGTTACTTTCACTATTTTGCCGAAGCTTTATCCGAATTTGAGAGAGAATGAAAAACCGGAAAATAATCAGCCGGTTCTCCATGACACATATTTTTTCAAAATAATAATGGAAAAGGGGTTCCCTTCCGATAAAGTTGGCGATAAGGTTTTGGAAATTGAGCAGACGTTGGTTAATTTACATTTTGCGAAGGATCCTTGTTATAAGGACAAAAGAGAACTTAAAAATTCTCCTTATAAATACGCGATTCGCAAGCTTCCTTATTTGAGGATTTTGAGAAAATCTTTTTCCGGCAGGGCCGCAGCTTCGGACGCTACGGAGTGGACTAAACAAGCAAAAGAAATTATGGAAAGGTCTAGACTTTTATAATTTAACCATTTTAAAAATGTCAGTACATTTTAGTGATGAGAACTTCGATGAGGAAGTGCTAAGGGCTGAAAAGCCAGTGATTGTTGATTTTTACGCTGAATGGTGCGGGCCGTGCAAAATGATGGGACCTGTGATTGACGAATTGGCTGAGGAGATGAAAGACACGTGGGTTATTGGCAAAATAAATGTTGATGAATCGCCGAATACGGCGGGCAAATATGGAGTTCAAAGTATACCGACTGTTATTTTCTTCAATAAGGGCGAAGAAGTTGGGCGCAGTATCGGATTTCAGAGCAAAGAGGCACTGAAGGCGAAGATGATTGGGGAACCTCTGAAAAACGCGTAATGCTGTGTCGATTTCGGAGCTTCCTTGTCGCCGTACAGGTTCGTACGGCTCCTGCGTAACCTCCTCATCTCCTTGCATTCCATCGTTTTTCAGAGGTTCCTTAGGTGAGTACGCAGGTTCTCACTAGGCTTTTTTTGCCGCTGAAAGAGCCAGGCGGTCGACTTTAAGATTATGTTTGTCTTCGTGGTGAGCCTTTACCCAATCCCATTTAATATTAAGCCAAGCTGAAAGCTTTTCAATTTCAGCCCAAAGATCTTGGTTCTTTTTCTTTTTCCAGCCTGAGTTGAGCGTTTGGACAATGAGGTTTGAGTCTATAAAGAATTGGATTTGGATGTTTTGGATTTGGTCACGCCCATATTTTTTGTGGAGATATTTTAGAGCTTCAATGACGGCCATCATTTCCATCCGGTTGTTTGTCGTATCTTTTGTGTGGCCGGAGAGGGCGATTTCTTTTCCGTCGCCGGTTCCACCGCTTTCTGTGATGATTGCCGCCCAGCCTCCGGGACCAGGATTCCCGAGACAACTGCCGTCTGTATATATTTTTACTGTTTTGCTTTCAGCCATTTTGGTATGATTCGTGCCAGTGATTTGTGTCGGCTTAGAATTTACCATAAGACAATATCCGAAGCGAAATGAAAATCCAAGTTATACAAGTCGGGAAAAATAAGGATCGTTATATCGAGGAAGGCGTGAAAGAATTTTCGAAGCGCTTGCAACAGTTTTGCAATATAGAAATAAGCACTTTGCAAGGAGCCGATGTCGGCGTGAATATGCCGCGTGAAAAAATTGTGGCTGACGAGAGCATGAGGGTGGCTCGCATGATACCGCGTGACGCTTTTGTTGTTGTTTTGGATGAGAAGGGAAAGGAGCTAAATTCAGTTGAGTTTTCTGGAATTCTTGAGAAGGCCAAAGATATGGGGCAAACTTTGGTTTTCGTTATTGGCGGGGCCTTTGGGCTTTCTTCCAACTTGAAGGGAAGCGCGAATTTATTACTTTCCATGTCGAAAATGACTTTCACTCACCAAATGATTAGGCCTTTTTTGCTTGAACAAATTTATCGCGGATTTTGTATTTTGGGAGGCAAAGAGTATCATTATTGAAGTTTAAGATAAATAATTTGTTATGAAAAAATCATCGATATTGATCGGATTTATAGCCGCCATAGTTGCTCTTATTTATTTTAGTCCGCAAGAGCTTATGCAGGTGTCCATACAGACGGCTTTGGAGGAAACCGAGTCCGCCAAGGATAGCGACATTGAGATTCCGCCCACTTTGCCTGAAGAGGGGGCCGTGGTTGAGCCTGAGGAGGAATTGCCGCCTGCGGCGGCTACCGACGAAACAAAATTTCTCTTCAAGTCCTACATGATTCAAGCGAAGTTTTTTGAGAGGGCTTTTAAGTTTGCTAAAGAGTCCGGGGATTTCGAGGGTGCGTTGGATGACAAAGCTTACGCCGGAATACTCCCCCATCATTTAATACATTCGGATTTTATCGCCGGTTATTTTGCCAAGTTGGCGGCAACGCAAGACATAAGTACATTTATTGTGATTGGGCCCAATCATTTTGATCGTGGGGAAGAGTCGATTGCCGTTTCAAAATACGGTTATTCCACGCCTTATGGTGAATTGGAGGTCAATTCCGATATTGTGAACGCTTTATTGGATGGGGATTATGCCGGATGGGATGCAGGCGCGTTTGACGAGGAGCATTCGATCAGTTCGCTTGTTCCTTATATTAAGCGAAATTTCCCGAATGCGAAAATTGTCCCGATCACATTGAAGTACAGAAATTTGGATGAAAATTTGGACGAGTTGGTTGCGGATTTGACGGAGCTATTGGGACCGAATGATTTTGTTTTGGGCAGCATCGATTTTTCGCATTATATGTGGCAGAACGTTGCTGATTTTCACGATGAACTTTCGCGGACGGTAATTGAGACTTTTGATTTTGATCAAATTGATGAATTGGAAATTGATTCAAGGCCGTCTTTGTATACGGTCATGAGATACGCTGAAAGTATTGGCGCGGAGAAAGCTGAAATTGTCGCCCATACAAATAGCGCTGATAAAGTTGGCGGGAAAGATTGGATCGATAAGACTACAAGTCATTTTTATATTGCGTTTGAGGAAGGAGATCCTTCCGATGAAAGGGCTGTCACCGTTATGGCTCTTGGCGATATTATGATGGGAAGATATGTGAGAACGTTGATGGAAATGGAGAATAACAATGAGAGATCTTTTGAGCTGATCAGGGGGGATGAGGACAGGTTTTTTTATGGGGCTGATGTGTTTTTTGGAAATTTGGAGGGACCGATTCAGGGAGCGGGATTTCCCAGTAGAACGTCTCTGATTTTTGGCTTTCACGAGGATACTGCGCCACTTCTTTCCAAGTTTGGGTTTGATGTATTTTCGATAGCCAACAATCATATTTTGAACCAAGGATGGGATGGGTTTGATTCAACTGTGCAAAATTTGCAGAGTGCCGGAGTTTCAGCATGCGGCCATCCTACCGAGGTAGTTCCGGGTGCCGTTGTGTATAAAACTTTTGGTGATAAAGAGATTGCGTTTATATGCTTCGATGATGTCGGGCATAGATTGGATATGGATTCTGCAGTTTCGTTGGTTGATGATGTTGATGATGATGTTGATTTTACGATTGTTTCGATCCATTGGGGGTTTGAATATGTGCATACACCGAACAATTACAGGCAGGTTGACCCAGCCCATAGATTTGTCGATGCCGGGGCAGATGTGATAATTGGGCATCATCCTCATGTCGTGCAGACTTTTGAAATTTATAATGGGGTACCCATTTTCTATTCGCTCGGTAATTTTATATTTGATCAATATTGGTCGTATGATACGCAGGAACAATTGGGGGTAGGAATTGTTTTGGGCGATGAAACGACGAAATTTTATTTATTTCCCATGCATAGTGACCAAAGCAGGCCTTATTTAATGAATAAAGAGGAGAAAGAGCATTTCTATGATCGATTTATTAGTTGGGGCGGATATGATGAGGCCATGCAGGCTCAGATAAGGAGTAGCGTGGTTGAGATTCAGAGATAAATGTGGTACAATATAATATGATTAAAATTCAATTTTGCGGAGCTGCGAAGGAGGTTACCGGATCAAAGCACCTCATTGAATTTAAGGGGAAGAAGATTCTTCTGGATTGTGGGATGTTCCAAGGAAAACGTAAGGAAGCCGCAGAGAAGAATTCAAAATTCCCTTTTGATCCAAAGAAGGTTGATGCCGTTATCCTTTCGCATGCGCACATCGACCATAGTGGGAGTTTGCCCATGTTGGTGAAGCAGGGCTTTAACGGCCCGATTTATTCGACTTTTGCTACCAGAGATTTGTGTAATTACATGTTGATGGACAGCGCTTATATCCAAGAACGTGAAGCCGAGTATTTGTTAAAGGAGAAAAAAGAAGTGGTCGATCATTTGTATAATGCCGATGATGCTGAGAAAGCTTTGGAATTGTTTCACGGCGTTGGATATGAACACAGTTTCGTTGTCGATGAAGGAATCATCGCTTGTTTTTACGATGCGGGACATATTTTGGGATCGGCTTTAATTCATTTGATGTTTTATGATAAAGATACGAAAGAACGCTTGTCTCTCGCATTTACGGGCGACTTGGGACGCAAGGGACTGCCTATTTTACGGGATCCGCAAATTATTCAGAAAACAGATGTTCTAATTTGCGAGTCTACATATGGAGACCGACTTCACGATGCTATGCAGACTATTTCCGGGGAGTTCGCCGGTATCGTAAATGATGTTTGTAAAAAGGGTGGAAAATTAATTATTCCGGCATTCTCACTAGAACGAACTCAGGAGATTGTATATCACTTAAATATTCTTACAAAGGATGGGAAAATCCCCGAAATTCCTATTTATGTTGATAGCCCTCTGTCCGGTAACGTAACGGAAGTTTTCAGAGGACACCCAGAATGTTTTGACAAAGATGTTTACAAAGAATTTTTGGAAAATGGTGACAATCCGTTTGGTTTTGGCATGTTAAAATACACGCGCAGCGTGGCGGAATCCAAAGCTTTGAATGATAAACCGGGTCCGATGATAATAATTTCCGCATCCGGGATGTGCGAACATGGACGAATTCTTCATCACCTTAAAAATGGCATCGAAGATCATAGAAACGCAATATTGATTGTTGGATATCAGGGAGAAAATACTTTGGGTCGAAAACTTCAGGACGGAGAGAGCCCTGTAAAGATTTTCGGGGATTCTTACAACGTTAAGGCGAAAGTTCACACTATAGACGCTTTTTCGGCGCACGCTGATAGGAGCGATCTGCTTGATTACATCCATAGAGTTAAGGGCGTGAAGAAGCTCTTTTTAGTACACGGGGAAGAGGCAGGGCAGAAAAAATTCAAAGAAGCCCTGGAAGAAAACGGGTATGAGGCATACATTCCTTCTCGTGATGAGGTTGTTGAGATTTAAGTAGTGGAGGATTAGTAATCCATCATTTCTTCAACCGGTGGTTTCATCCATTTCGAATTTTCTTCGTTTTCTTGGTCTTTAATCCACATCCAATCGTCTGGAGTATTCGCTTTCTTTTCTGAGACATCCCCGTAATACCAGCCCTGTGATAAATCCTCTTCCGTGATCTCTACATGTACCATCGCAGGAGCGTATTTCGCTTGGAGTTCATTTACTTCTTCCTCTGGGGGAGTTGTTTGGTCCTCTGCGGTTCCACATCCAAATGCCAAGAGCGATAGTGCTAAAATAGCGAGTATAGAGATTGTAGAGATTGTTTTTTTCATAAAATTTGGTTAGTGAATTGTAGTGGATTGATTGCCGTCGAATCTTAGCATTTTTTATAGAATTTTGCTATATTTGAAGCCTCATTCTCTTACGCTTTAAAGGAATTTGGCATGAAAAAACTTGGGAAAGTTGTGGTGGCAATGTCCGGTGGCGTTGATTCTTCTATGGCCGCTATGTTGCTGAAAAAGCAAGGGTACGACGTTGTCGGCGTTACTTTGAAACTCGTTGATGGGAGCAGATGTTGTGACATTGAAGCCGTCGGGCATGCGAAGGAGGTTTGCAGAAAATTTGGGATCCCCCACTATGTTTTTGACGTTTCAAAGGAGTTTAATAAAATTGTGATTGGGTATTTTATGAGCGAATTGGTCAAAAATCGGACTCCGAATCCATGTGTGATTTGCAATCGTTTTTTGAAGTTCGATCAGTTGTTTAAAATTGCTAAGAAGCTGGGCGTGGCAAAAGTTGCTACCGGACATTATGCTCAAATTTGCAAATCGAGGGACGATGCGTTCGAACTAAAGAAAGGGCTCGACCGCAAGAAGGACCAATCTTATTATTTAAGTTTTCTGAAGCAGAGTTGGCTTAAAAAAATTCTATTCCCAATCGGTCGTTACGATAAGGCTGAGGTTTATAAATTGGCTAAAAAAGAGGGGCTTGATTTTTTGGTTTCTAAAAAACAAAGTCAGGATTTGTGTTTTGTCGCGAAGCGTTTGAAGGGTAAGTCTGGTGAAATTGTCGACACCGGCGGGAAAGTTTTGGGGAGCCACGATGGAATCCATCATTATACAATCGGACAAAGGAAGGGGTTGTTGGTACCCGGCGGGCCTTATTTCGTTGTTGGATTTGACTGCAAAAAAAATCGCGTGATCGTTAGTGGGGATAGCAATGATCCGATGTTGTTTCAGAAAGTTGTTAAATTAAAAAATGTTAATTTTATTTCCGGTAGGCCTAAGCGAGAGACGAGGGTGATGGCCAAAATTCGATATCAGCAGCCCCTAGCTAGCGCAATTTTGAAGATTTCCGGGCGGACTGTGGGGCGGGGCGCTGGGCGGGGCGCGATTTTGGAGTTCAAGACCCCGCAAAGGGCTGTAACCAAAGGACAAATTGCTGTATTTTACGTGGGCGAAAAATGCCTTGGAGGTGGAATAATTAAATAATTATGGACGATTATGGATGATTTGGTTCGAAAAATTAATGAGCTTAAAAAAGAGCGTGGCGCTGTAATTTTGGCGCACAATTATCAAAGGCCTGAAGTCCAGGATGTCGCTGATTTTGTCGGAGATTCGCTCGAATTGAGTCGGGAAGCGACCAAAATCGATGCTAAAGTTATAGTTTTTTGTGGAGTTTTTTTCATGGCGGAAACCGCCAAGCTTTTGTCGCCTGACAAGATCGTTTTGATACCTGATCCGGAGGCGAAATGCGCTATGGCAGAGATGATTGATGTCGAAGGACTACGAGAGTTGAAGTCGAAACATCCGAAGGCGAAGGTGGTGTGTTATGTTAATTCCACCGCGGATATTAAAGCTGAGTGTGATGCTTGCTGCACCTCTTCGAATGCTGTTTCTGTGGTCGCCGGTATTGATGCGGAAGAGATTATTTTCGTGCCTGATAAATATCTGGCGGCTTATGTTGAAAGGCAGTTAAAAAAGAGCGGTGTGCGTCGAAAAATCATTCCTTGGAATGGGTTTTGTCCCACTCATGTGAAGATAATTCCGAATTATTTACGGGATTTAAAGAAGAAATATCCTTCCGCTCTTATTATCACCCATCCGGAATGTACTCCTGACACAAATCGTGAAGCTGATGCTGTTTTATCGACGTCCGGGATGGTGAAATTTGTAAAAGAGACTGATGCGGATACTGTTATTGTAGGGACCGAGACCGGCATTATTCATAAATTCAAAAAAGAAGCTCCTAATAAAATGTTTATTCCCGCCACCGAGCTTGCTGTCTGCCCGAACATGAAGATGATTACTTTGGAGAAAGTCTATGAGTCCTTGAGGGACATGAAATATGAGGTCAAAGTCGACGAGAAGATCGCCAAAAAAGCTTTAAAGGCGATTGATGAGATGATGAAATACCCTTCTAGTGGTGAGCCGTAGTCGCGATCTTTAGGAATATGAGCGTCAAGAATGAAAAAACTAGCGCTTGGATGAAGCCTACGAAGATTTCGAGGCCGTAGAACGGCATTGGGGCTATGTACGGCACCAGGAACGTCATAACAAGCAAAAGAACTTCACCAGCGAAGATGTTGCCGAAGAGACGGAAGGTGAACGAAATCATTTTTGAGAACTCTGACATCAATTCGAGAATTCCCACGAAACTTCCAATTGGATTTTTAAACGGGTTTTTGAAGAATTTTCCTCCATATCCCTTTAATCCAAGTAGCGCGAAACCGAAAATCTGGCATGCGATGACAGATATGGCTGCGAGGGCGAATGTCATGTTCACGTCCGCGTAAGTTGAGCGTAAAATTGGCACCAAAACTTCGTGACCTTCGTGCGTTTCCCATATCCCTATGCTCCCGAAGCCCGGTAGCAGACCTGACCAGTTTGAAATTATCACGTAAAAGAAAATTGTTGTTACTAACGGGAAAAATTTTCGCGTTTTCTTTTCATCTCCTACAACACCGACAAAAAAGCTGAACATTCCACCTATAAGAGATTCGACGAGATTTTGGAATCCTCCCGGTACGAGAGCATATTTCTTCCTGTTAAGCACGACTCCGACAATCAGGAGTACAAGTACTGTCAATAACGAAGCTATAAGAGTGTTTCGGACTTGAAAGCTTCCGATGTGAAATATTGTTTCCGATGCTAATGTAGGTGGTATAAAGTCTGCCATATTATTTGCCTTTTGGCGGGACGCCTTGGGCGATTATATCTTTAGTTTTGACGTAAACGATTGTTAGTGATGATGTGATTGCAAGGAAGAATCCTATAAGTACGAATATTGGGAAACTATCCAAGTATTTATCTAGCAGCACTCCCCCGATCCCGAAGACCAATATTGGCGTGATGATCATGTATCCGAGGCTCACAGCCAGGCTGTATGCTGACCAGACTTTTTCGTCTTTTTGGGCCGATGGCCCAGGCTTTGATTTTGTCATTGCTATTTGTCAAAATTATTTATCAAATGATACTTTGCTGCCTCCTCTGTTTCGTTTTTTAGCTATTTTAATTCGCGATAATGCGCGTTCCATTTGAGCTACGGCTTCTGCGTAGCCTTCTTCGTCGACACGTTCTTTTGACATTAATTCTTTCGCTTTTTTGATGGCTTCTTCCGCGCGTTTTTCGTCTATTTCCTCCGCTCTTTCGGCTGAGTCAGTTAGAATCGTGATAGTTTTGCCATCGACTTCCACAACTCCTCTCGTTACTGAAAAATATGTTTCTTTGCCGTCAATTTTTATCTTTAATTCCCCTGGTTTCATTGCCGCGAGAAGAGGAATGTGATTTGGCAAAATTGTTATTTCTCCTTCTACTGTTGGCAGCGAGACACCTTCAACTGTAGCGTCATAAAGAACTTTGTCCGGTGTAACTATTTTTAGGTCGATTGTCTTTTTCATATTACTTTTTAGCGTGTTCTGTTTTACTAACTTCATCGATCGTTCCTTTCATGTAGAATTCGTTCTCATCCACGTTGTCCCATTTGCCATCGAGAATTTCTTTGAACCCTCGGACTGTCTCCTTCAATGATACATATTTACCTTCACGGCCCGTGAATGTTTCAGCGACGAAGAATGGTTGAGAAAGGAATTTTTGTACTTTTCTTGCTCTTCTAACCGTTAGTTTATCTTCTTCCGACAATTCTTCCATGCCTAGAATTGCGATAATGTCTTGCAAGTCTTTGTATCTCTGAAGCATTTTTTGCACGCCGCGTGTTGTATTGTAGTGGTCTTCTCCAACGATATTCGGATCGAGAATTGTTGACGTAGAATCGAGAGGATCAACGGCCGGGTAAATACCGAGCTCAGTCAACGCGCGTGAAAGTACTACCGTTGAATCCAAGTGTCCGAATGTTGTTGCCGGCGCGGGATCGGTCAAGTCGTCTGCCGGCACGTATACCGCCTGCATTGATGTGATTGATCCTTTCTTTGTTGATGTAATTCTTTCTTGGAGAGTACCCATTTCTGTCGCGAGATTTGGCTGGTAACCTACTGCTGATGGAATACGTCCCAGAAGCGCTGATACTTCAGAACCTGCTTGTGAGAATCGGAAGATATTATCAATGAAGAGAAGCACGTCTTGTCCTTCTTCGTCACGGAAATATTCAGCCATTGTAACTCCGGTAAGTCCAACACGGAGACGAACTCCGGGCGGTTCATTCATCTGCCCAAACACTAGAGCTGTTTTTTCCAGTACTCCGGATTCCTTCATCTCGTAATAAAGATCGTTACCTTCACGTGAACGTTCACCTACTCCGGCGAATACCGAGTAACCTCCGTGCTCTTGCGCGATGTTTCGGATAAGTTCCATTATAATAACCGTTTTTCCAACTCCGGCTCCTCCAAATAGACCTACTTTTCCGCCTTTGATAATCGGACAGATAAGATCGATAACTTTTATACCCGTTTCCAAAATTTCAATTTCGGTTGATTGATCTTCAAATTTTGGTGGGGGTCTGTGAATCGGGTAAGTTTTTTTCGCTTTTGCCGCCGGTTTGTCGTCGAGAGGAGTTCCCAGCGCGTCGACCATGCGTCCCAATGTTTCAGGACCAACCGGCACTGAAATTGGAGCTTTGGTGTTCTCAACATCTTGGTTTCTTTTGAGTCCGTCGGTCGAACCCATCGCTACAGTTCTCACTTCGTTCCCTCCCATGTGCTGCTGGGTCTCGAGAACCAAAGTTTCATCTCCAATTTTCACTTTGAGAGCGTCGTAAATATTCGGGAGAGCTTCTCCTTCGAAGTTACAATCGACCACCGCTCCTATGATTTGTGTAATTTTTCCAGCCATATTAATTTAGGTTATTGAATTACGGCACAACTTGAGGATATTTCAGCGATTTCCGCTGTAATAGATGCCTGTCGTGCTTGGTTATATGTTAGAACTAGGTCTAATAGTAAATCGTCCGCCGCTTTAGTTGCGTTTTGCATTGCGACCATTCTGGCGCTGTGTTCTGACGCTGTCGCTTCCAATACTCCCTGATATAATTGCATTTCCGTTAGTTGGGGAACAATGTTGTCGATAATGTATTTTGGCGACGGTTCGAGCTTGTAGTCGAAGTCTTTTTCTACCGGTTTCGCGACTTTAGTGAATTTTGAGCCCAGTTCTTCCAACATTTCTTCAAATACTTCTATTGAAAACGGCAAAAGAGTTTTCGCAACCGGTCTTTGTATCAACGTTGACTCAAAATCAGGATAAATCATTACAACTTTATCATATTTACCGGCCCCGAATCCTCTTAATGCTTCTTTGCTGATTGGAAAAATATCTGCGAACTTTGGGTTGGCGGAATATGATGGATAAACAAATCCAACTTTTTTTCCGATTCTGTGTAAGAATTCGGCTCCTTTTTTGCCCGAAGTTAAGTAGTGGAGAGTGGCTTTGGGATGCTCTTTTTCTAATTTTTCAATTGTTTGATGGAGACGTTTGAATAAGTTTGTATTTAGGCCTCCGCAAAGTCCCTTGTCCGTTGTGATAGCAATCAAAAGGACATTAGCCACTTCTCTTTTCTGGAAATATTCATGAAGATTCTGATGTTTTTTTGAAAGTTTGGAAAGGATCTGTAATGAAAGATAGCCGTATGCTCTCAAATTCACGGCGTTATCGACCGCTTTTTTCATTTTTGAAGTTGCAACCAGCTCCATCGCTTTCGTGATCTGACGAGTCGAGCGAATGGATTTAATCTTCCTTTTGATGTCTTTTACTGATCCTGCCATTTTATTTCTTTATTAAATGCAACGAGGGCTTTTTTAATTTTTTCTTCCAGTTCCGGCGGTAATTCTTTCTTTTCTTTAATTTCTTTAAATATGTCTGAATGTTTTGCTTCCATGTACGTGTATAGCTTTTCTTCGTATTCTTTAACTTTTGTTAAAGGAACATTTTCCAGATATTCGTTGATGCCTGCGTAAAGAATTACTACTTGTTTTTCTACCGGCACAGCCGCGTATTGTAGCTGTTTCAAAATTTCTGTTAAACGATCTCCCTTGTTGAGTGTTCTTCTGGTAGATTCGTCGAGATCGGAGCCGAATTGTGCGAAAACGGCCAATTCACGGTATTGAGCGAGCTCAAGCTTTAGCTTGCCCGCTACTTTCTTCATCGCTTTAATTTGAGCTTTTGATCCTACGCGTGATACTGAGATACCAACGTTGAGAGCCGGACGGATGCCTTTGTAGAAGAGATCTGATTCCAAGAAGATCTGTCCGTCTGTGATTGAAATAACGTTTGTTGGAATGTATGCAGAGATGTCGCCCGCCTGAGTTTCTATGATTGGGAGGGCTGTTAGAGATCCTCCGCCATATTTTTTATCAAGTTTGCAAGCGCGCTCTAATAATCGTGAATGTAAATAGAATACGTCACCCGGATACGCTTCACGTCCCGGTGGTCTTCTCAAGAGAAGCGATACTTCGCGGTATGCCCAAGCATGTTTGGAAAGATCATCGTAAACCACCAAAACATCCTTTCCTTGATCTAAAAAGTATTCACCCATGGCGCATCCCGCGAATGGCGCGATGTATGAAAGTGTCGCTGGATCACTTGAGCTTGTCTTAACAACCACTGTGTAGTCCATTGCTCCGTGTTTTTCCAATTCCGCTACGATTTTTGCAACTTTTGATTCTTTTTGTCCGATCGCAACATAGATGCAGATCATGTCTTCCCCCTTTTGGTTGATGATTGTGTCGATTGCTATGGCAGTTTTTCCTGTTTGTCTGTCTCCGATGATAAGTTCGCGTTGGCCTCTTCCGATTGGGATCATCGCATCGATAGCTTTTATTCCTGTTTGAACCGGAGTATCGACTGATTTTCTTTTAATAACGCGTGGCGCGATTTTTTCTACCGGGTAGAATTTGTTAGTTTTAATTGGGCCTTTCCCATCCTCCGGATTTCCGAGTGGGTCAACTACACGTCCGATAATCGCTTCACCGGTTGGGACTGAAAGAATTTTCCCGGTGGTTTTCACTTCATCTCCTTCTTTGATTCCCGAATCTTCACCCAAAATCGCTATACCAACCGTGTCCTGTTCGAGATTGAGTGCTACGCCGATTTGGCCGCTTGCGAACTCCACCATTTCTTGGTAGGCCACATCGCCGAGTCCGGAAACACGAGCGATACGATCACCAACTTCCAGAACGCGGCCAACTTTTTCAATTTTGGCAGCTGCTTGGAATTTATCAATCTGTGCCTTTAAGGAGTCTAAAATTTGGTCTTTAACTTCTGCCATAATTATGTTGATTAATTATTTGAGTTTGTAAGGTTAAATTTAAGCATTTCCAAACTACCCTTCAGAGTGCTGTCTATTACGTAGTCTTCGAATTCCAGTTTGATTCCTCCTAATATATTTTCGTCGACCGCTACTGACAGAATGATTTCTTTTTTCAACGCTTCTCCCAAAGCTTTTATAAGTCGGAGCTTTTCTTCGTCTGTCGGGCGGTGCGGCAAGGTCGCTTTTACTTCCAATTGACCTTTTTCTTTCATCCACACTTTCTTGAACGCTTCCGGTAATTGTTTAATTAATTTTCCTTGTTTTTTTCTCACCAAAATCTTCAGCAAATTCTGAATTTTTCTATTTATTTCCTTCGTGTCTTTTTCGTCTTTTAAGACTTCAACCAACGCTTCCGCGTATTTTCTGATCGAGACTTTCATTCTGTTTGCGCTGTTACAATTTTGCTGACGACAATTCGTCCTTAATGGCTTCCTCAAGACGTTTTTGATCGTCTTTTTTGAACTCTTTTCTAAGAATTTTTTCACTGCTTGCGATGATGAGCGCGGCAACTTCCGCTTTAACTTCTTGTGTTAATTGTTTCTTTTCTTCTTGAAGTTGGGCTCTGTACCTTTCAGCAAGGCTTGAAATCTCTTTCTTGGCATTCATTAGGATTTTTTGCTTTTCTTCTTCAGCTTCTTTTTTCGCCTTTTCGATAGCTTCCATAGCTTTTTTGGAAGCGTCGGAAATGATTTTCTCTTTTTCTTCTTCAATCTTCGTTAACCTTTCTTCAATTTTCTTTGTGTCTTCCACATTCTGTTCAATCATCTTTTTTCTTTTATCCAAAAGCTTCAAAATCGGTTTGTATACCAATTTCGTAAGGATAACGAGGAGAATCAGGAAGTTGACTGCCTGCGCTATCAGCAATTTCAGGTCTATACCTAGTTTATCTATTAGGTCCATTGGGAAATTGGATTAGGTTTTTTATGTAGTTGCGCAATTAGATCAGCTCCGTCTAAAGCCGGACTGATCTCTTGCGCTGCTACACGAATTTGATGATAAGAGCGACGACTAAAGCGTAGATAGCGATGGCTTCACAGAACGCGATAGCCAAGATCATAGCTGTCTGGATTAACGGAGCAGCTTCAGGATTTCTTCCGATTGCTTCCATTGCTTTTGATGCGAGCATACCAATAGCAAGCGCCGGCATAGATGCGCCGATTGCGATTGTTATTGCAACAGATAGATTATTATCCATTTTTGTTTGGATTAAAGGATATTTAATTGCCCTGAAAAGGTCGGCAAGTACAATAGCTAATTATTTCTAAAAATCAATACCTCATGGGCGTATTTGAAAATATTGCAGATGGCTTTGTCAAGCGGGTTTCCACGTGGGTAACGTGGTTTAAAAGCTCAGCGCTCTTTTGAATTCTTTTGAAATAGGCGCTTCTATTACTAAAGGCTCACCTGTTATAAAGTGTTTTAACTCGATGATCCCCGCGTGGAGAAAGTAATTACGGAATGGGAGTAGGCGTTGGAAGTATTTGTAGTCTTTTCTTTCCATGTAGTCGCGGTCCATCAATAAGGGATGATGAATCATGGTGAAATGTTGACGAATTTGATGATAACGACCGGAAGAGATCTGAGCTTCAACTAGAGATGCGGTTCCACCATGAAACATGTATGACTGAATTACTTTGTATCGCGTTTTTGCCTTAAGCAGCTTCCTTTTGTCCTGGCGCGACGGGAGCGGAAATGTGATTTGGCCCGATTTTCTCTTTGGAATTCCTTTAATTAGAGCGAGGTAGACTTTGGTTGTTTCTCCAAAAAGTTTCTCTGATATCGCCTTCTCAAAACACTCTTTGTTCTTCGCGAAAAGGACGATGCCACTTGTTCCACGATCGAGGCGATTTAGCGGGCGCAGACGAATTGAGCGTTTTTCATAGTCGTGTTTGAGCAGGTCGAGGAGATTCTTTTGGCCCGGTTTGTTCCCCACGGTTAATATTCCGCGTTGTTTGTTGACCGCGAGCAGATATTCGTCTTCGTAGAGTGGTTTTAATTTTTTCATGCGCGCATATTACATCATCTGGCAGCCAGAATAAATCCCATTCTTCTATCGTAATGGGATTGATAGAGTTGGGTTTTAAATCCGTTGGCTTGCAGTGTTGATTTGATTGAGTCCTTGTGCATTTCCGGTGTGTATTCGTGATATTCGATGTAGAAAGCATTTATTTTTGCGAATGTTTCTGGCGAAGTCGTGGCGATGATTTCAAATTCCGCGCCTTCGCAGTCCATTTTTACCAAGTCGCATGGGAGGGGTTGTTGGGAAATGATCTTGTCGAGCGTCGTGGACTGGACTTTGAGAGGGTTGTCGCTTCCAAGGATTATTGAATGGTTGTGTGAGTCTGGACTTCTGTTAAGTGTTACTTCTCCGATCTTCGAAGTTACGGCTAAGGCCTTTGTCGTTACGCTGTTGATACGATTCTGTTTTAGATTTTCTTTAAGGAGTCTGTAGTTTTCGGGTTCAGGTTCAAAGGCTAGAATTTTGACTTTTGAATTGAGCGTATATGCGTAGATCGAGAAAAAGCCGATGTGCGCTCCAATGTCTATTACTATGTTTTGCGCTTTTTGAATTATCGGATCCAGAATTTTATATTCGCGTTCGGTGAAAATTTCATTAAAAACCGAGTCGTCCGCTTCTGAGACGAGAGTTAAAACGAGCGATTTTTTATTGAAGGTTAGCTCTTTTTTCATTCTTGTATTATTATCGTGGGTCACCGCAGCTCACATCTTCATACTTTTCAGCTCTATCCCCTTCAATTCCTCGAATTTCTGCGTGGTTCTTCTGCGAACGTGGCACTTTTTGTCCTCAAGGATGGAGTACATTGTCTCCTCTTTTCCTATTGAGTCAACATCCTGTACTGAAAACAGTATTCCGCACATTGGGGAAATCAGATCAATTGTCTTTATTTTGGACGGGATATATAACTCACCTATCTTATCTCCGTTGTGGACTCGCTGTCCTAAGCGTTTGCTGAATTTGATCAAGCCGGCTTCTTTTGAAGGCACACCAAAGCGGTTACGCAGATAATATTGTTTCTGCGGGAATTTTGGAGTCCCCGGGAGCATGCGAGTGTATTTGAGGATGTTTATTATTCCTTCGAGTCCTTGTTTTAGAAAATCGTCCGCAACTTTTAGCGCGCCTCCAATTTCAATAGTCAAAACCGGGAGTTCGTATTTTTTCATCATTTCTATAGCGAGCATGCCGCGTTTGCCTTTTCTTTCGACAATTATTTTTGACCCGAAGGCCTGAGCCATTGATTTTGTGCAGTCGTTGCGGCGTTTTTTCTCGAATTTATGCACTCGCGTGTGGGGAATGAGAACTGTCCTCTGCCCTGAATCATGGCAATCTATCGCTATATCCGCCTTTGAATAGAAATTTTTTTCGAGTGCATTTGCGATGATGTTACTCGCCGTCCTGGCTCTTTGATTGAAGCATCGATTTAGGTCTTTTCTGTCGTAGGCTATATTGCGTAAACGTTTCTCGAAACCGCTTAAGTTGACGATCGGAAGAATTATGATTTCTCCGCGTAGATGCTCCTCTATATTGTTTTTGCGGAAGTATTTTATTAGGCGTTGCACGAGCGCAATCCCGTTCACTTCGTCGCCGTGGATGCCCGCTGAAATCACGCAGTGTTGATCGCCTTTCGAATTTTTGAACGTCAAATAAGGGATTTCAATTACCTGTCCGCCTGCCTGTCCCGGGATTTTTATTTTGAGAGATTTCATTGCTACTATTCTATACAAATAATAAGATGTGTCCATGACTACTGTGGTTTTGTATTCGTTTGCGAGCGTGATCGTGATCAGTTTGGTTTCGTTGATCGGCGTTTTTACTCTGTCTTTGAGCGAGAGAGTTCTTGGCAAAATTCTGATATATATGATCAGTTTTGCGGCGGGCGGCTTGCTTGGGGACGCATTTATCCATCTGTTGCCGGAGGCGGTTGAGGAAAGTGGATTCACTTTGAATATTTCCCTGTATTTTTTGATCGGGATCTCTGTTTCTTTTATTATGGAGAAAATTATTCGTTGGAGACATTGCCATCACCCCACGACCGACGCTCATCCTCACCCGGTTGCGATGATGAATTTGTTTGGCGATGCGGTGCATAATTTTGTTGATGGGCTTGTGATTGGGGCTTCATATCTGGTGAGTATTCCGGTTGGGGTTGCGACGACTGTTGCCGTGGTTTTGCACGAGATCCCGCAGGAGATTGGAGATTTTGGGATTTTGCTGCATGGTGGGATGTCGAAGAGAAGGGCTTTATTTTTGAATTTCGCTACCGCGCTGACCGCTGTTTTGGGGGTTGCCGTTGCGCTTGGGTTGAATTCGTATGTCGAAGACTTAACTTTGTTTTTGATCCCTTTTGCGGCTGGCGGATTTGTTTATATTGCCGTTGCAGATTTGATTCCGGAGCTACATAAAGAGGTAGCGGTGGGAAGATCTTTGTTGCAGTTTTTCTTTTTTGCTTTGGGGATTGCGTTGATGTTGGGGATGCTGCTTGCTGATTAGTAGACTTTCTTCAAATAGCACTTTTCGCAGATGACTTTGTAGCCCCATTTTTCGGGGTAGACGGTTTGAATTTCGGCATCGCAAAGGTAGCAATTGGTTTCGCGGAGGCGTTTTGGAGGTTGGAGGGACAAAAGCTCTTTGTACCTTTGGTCTGGGCAACACCTCGGAAGAGGGAGATTGAAAGTTTTGTAAAATTTAAATTCCTGAGGGATGATTTTGTAGTTTCTGCCGGATTTTTCGCAAAGCAGGATTTTGTCACAGATGGATTGGTCGACTTCATCCATGTTATCGGGTATTTTGTATTCCTGCGCGAAGTGTTTGGCTTCCTGCTGATCTTCGTGCCACATAAATCCTTCGCTCAAGGCCTGCTCTTTTGTTAGCGGATAATACTCCGACGCGACTGTTATGTTGTATGGCCATGGCGTGAGTGTTGCCGGGAAGGGTTTACCCCACTCGCCCGTCGAGATCATGTGTTTCTTTATTTTTTCCATCATTTCTTTGTACTCGCTTTGCTCGTACTGCTTGTTTAATATCAGATTTTTGCTCGATTTCATGCCGATACAGCCAAAACAATTTTCGAGTTTGGAACACTGATCGCAATACGCGACATCGCGAAGCGTTATACTGACCGTACTGAATTTTGAATTATATATGTCGTATGCGGTGTCGACTTCTAAACAAAGCTCTGATTTTTCGTTCGCTAAATTGTCGTAGCAATTTTTCACCTTTGAACAGTCGCGAACGTTGATGCAGTCCTCACAATCCACAATATAAAATCCGTTTGTGATATTTTTTGAGCCGGTGATGAAATCCCCTGTTGAGTTTTCCGAATTTATAATTCTTACGTTTTTGTGGAAAAGAGTTTTCTTGAATTCCTCGAATTGTTTTTCAACTTTTTCTTTGTCTTTTGATAATTCTTTTAAAAATCCTTCTTTCCGTTTTTCGTACTCGCTTCGCTCGTACTGTTTATTTAAAATACAATGTTCTTTGCTTCTTAATTGGGTACACATAATACAATCCCTGCAGCTTTTGCAATCGTACAGAAAATATGAGTCGTTGCAGCTTTCTGATGATTGACTTGAGTGGATATTATAGCATTTTTGGCAGTCGGAACAGCACGAACAATACTGACTTGATTTTACATTCATACAGTCGAAACAAGTGTTCGATTTGAAGACTCTGACGCAGTAAAAAAGATTTTCACTCTCGTATGATGAGAATGTGAGATAGCAATCTTTGACCTGTGCGCAGTTGTTTGTAAATTCGCTATTTTCGCAGTTCACGAAAATTCTTGACCAGCGCGGGACTTCTTTTTGAAGTTCTTTGTATTGTTCGAAAAATGGCTTATTGAAGTCGTAATCTCTTGCGTAGATGGCCGCGTCGAAACTGTCGTCCCACCATTCGTCTTGGTCTATTACTTTGAATGGGCTCGTCGGGGGGATCATTGAGATAATCGTTTTTCCTGTTTTGTGACTCTTGTTATAAAAAACATTTCTTTCATTTCTGAAAATTTGATGCCTTTTATGACGGCAGTTTGGGCATATTGTCGGAAGGACAGCATCGAATTTCTTGTAAATTTCGACCTCTTTTTCCGACTGTTCGAATTGTGAGTTACATTTTGCGCATTTCATAGATGCATTTTTACGGGCTTTTATAATAAACTTTTATTACAATTCGTAAACACCATTTTGTATTTCGTCTTTATTTTCGACTTTTTAAATCTGTTAGTTGTTGGTACAATCTGTGTAGACGATTACCTACACCAGTCTACAATGATAACGAATGATTTGGAAAAATTAGGGTTCTCGCCGGAGGAGGTCGGCGCCTATGTCGCCCTTTTAGAACTCGGCGGAGGATTTGTCAGCACTGTGGCGAAAAAGGCTTCAGCCCATAGAGTAACCACTTACAATACTTTGGAAAATTTGCGAAGGAAAGGCATGGTTAAGGTTTCGAAAAAGAAGGGATTTCGTTATTACTATCCCGTCAATCCGCAGGTGATTTTGAATCAGGCCAAAGAACAGTACAAAACCGCAAAAGAGCTTGTGCCAGAGCTTTTAAGCCTTCAGAGCACATATCATATTAAGCCGAAAATCCAGTTTTTCGAGGGTATTAAAGAGGTCTCTGACATTCTCATGGATCTGCTTAATACTAAAGGAGAGGTTCTTGGGTTTACAAACTATGAGTTGGCGAGCGATGTTTTCTCTGAGTATTTGGATGAGTACTATTCGACCGCCTTGAAAATCAAGAAAAAATTCAGACTTTTATGCCCGAACGACAAATTCAATGCGAGTTATATAAAAGGAAATTTACGGAAGAGAATTAAGGTCGGGACATTGGAGATTTTCGCTGTAAATCCTGAGCTTTTCCCTGTGAAAAATATTCAATATATTTATGGCGATAAAGTCGCGACAATTTCGCTGGATAAAAACGAAATGATCGGAGTTATTATCGAAAGCGCGAGCAATGCGGAAACGAGTAGGTCGATTTTTAATCTGGCGTGGCTCGGTGCGACTAGCTTTGTGGCGAAATAATTCGTAATAATGCGTTCATGAAAACAGTTGTTGTAATTGGCGGGGGCGCGGCAGGAATGATGGCTGCGGCTACGATCGTCGAGGCAGGCAAGGCCGGTGCGGCCGGCGGGAGGTCGGGCGCGGCAACCGGCGCTGAGTCGTGCGGGGGGCTTGGCGGCGTTGAGGTTGTTTTGCTGGAGAAAAGCGATCGACTAGGCAAGAAAGTTTTGTTGACCGGTGGCGGAAGATGCAATGTTACGACCGGACTTACGGATGTGCGCGAGATTTTGACCAAATATCCGAGGGGTGAAAAATTTTTGAGAGACGCCATGTATAATTTCTCTCCTCCGGTGATGATGAAGTGGGTTTCCGACCACGGGGTCCCGTTGAAAATCGAGAAAGATTTGAGAGTTTTCCCTGTTTCCGATAGAAGCAGTGATATTGTTGGGATTTTCGAAAAGATTTTGAGTGATAGTGGGGTGAAGGTCGTTTTCGGTGTCAGTGATGTTCGCGTTGGGAAAAGTCGTAGCGGGTTTGAGGTCAGTTTTAATGATGGTCGGGTAGTGCACGCGGATAAGGTTATAGTTGCTACCGGGTCAAGTCCTGAAGGCTATGAAATTGCTAAAAAATTGGGACATAAAGTGACAAAACTCGCTCCAAGTCTTTGTGGATTTTCTGTTGACGATTGTTGGGTGAAAAATCTGGCCGGGTTGAGTTTCAAAGATGTTAAATTGAAGTTGATTTGTAATGGAGGAGCGGACTTCGAGTTTCGTGGGCCTATACTATTTAGTCATAAAGGAGTTACCGGGCCGGGTTGTTTTGCGCTGAGTGCGCTTTCGGCTTATGAGGAGATCGGCGAGCATGATTTGGCAAAGTTGCGGTTGGATTTTTTTCCGGAGTTGAGTTACGAAAAGTTGTTGGCTGAAGTTTCGCGTGAGGTTGGCAAAAATCCAAAGAAATTTTCTCAAAATACATTGGGGCTTTTTATGCCGAAGTCTTTTATTACTGCGATTCTAGGGCAGATTGGGGTGGATGGAGCTAAGAGGAATGTTGGGGTTGGGAAAAAAGATTTGAATAAGGCGGTTGAGGCTTTCAAAAATCTTTCGATGACTGTTATTGGGAGGGCGGGCGGAGAAGAGTTTGTGACGGCTGGTGGGGTTGATTTGAGAGAAGTAGACCCAAAAACAATGGAGTCAAAAATATGTCCCGGATTGTATTTTGCGGGAGAAATTCTTGATATAGACGGATTTACCGGCGGATTTAACCTTCAGGCTGCATGGGCGACTGGGAGGAAGGCTGGAGAAAGTTGCTAGACTAGAACCCCCTGCTATCGTATTCTTCCAGTACTCCGCTCCACATATCATCTCTGTATAAGAAACCTTGGTCTGCGTAGGTTTGGAACATTAATTTTCTCCTTCCGTAATCATTATGGAAGAAATCCCATGCCGCATTCGCGTTTCCGAAGGTTCCGAGTCTTGCCATTACGAAGCTTTCCGGGACTTCTAAGTAACATTCATCTTCCCTTAGAGTTCCATTGTTATCAAAAAATATTCTTATTCCTTCAGCTGCGCCTGACGCAATGTCTTCGGCTAAGTAGAGACAATATTGATCGTTCTGATCAAGGAATTCCGGATCATCTTCGCGGACCCCAACACAGTTACTACCGTTGTTTGCGTTTTCATAATATCCCGTCAAATCCCATGCTTTTTCGTATAATTTGCCGTCCATTTCATCTTCCGCGAGTGTAATGCTTCCGTTTATAAAATACCCTCGTCCACCTTCAATGTAGTATGACAATTTTCCCCCGGTATAGCTCTGGCACGTGTCTTCCCACCCCCAGCCTGGCATTTCATTCCTTATTATTTCCATCTGCTGATGAGTGATTTCTTCGCTTTCTGTGATGAGATATCTAATTGCCGTCATGTATTGATCCGAAGTTCTTCCAGTGAAATCTATGTATTGATAACAGTCCGCGTAATTGTCCGCGGGAGTCCCTCCTCTATAAACTTCGAAACTATCTACCGTGTAGCCTGCGGGTAAATCAGATTGTTCAAGCATTATCTTCGAGCAGTCGTTGATAAACTCTCTTATTTCCGCTGCAGAATATACTTCGCCTGTGTCGTCGGCGACATCGTCGTCTGCGACATCATCGTCTGCGATGTCGTCGTCCCCGACATCATCGTCTGCGATGTCGTCATCCCCGACATCGTCGTCCGCGACGTCATCGTCTGCGACGCCATCGCCATCTGTGTCGCCTGCGACATATCCTTGATCGGTTTCAACTCCAAAAATCACGTATGCCATTTCCCCTCTCGTTATGTCTTTACCAAAATCTACTACCGTAATGGGGACTGCGGCCTGAAAATATAAGGCATCTACAAAAGGCATATACCAATGATTTGGGTCGTCCGTTGGTGTAAATTCGAGCTCGTATGCGTTGGCTACAATTAGAGAGGCTTCCGCAAAATTTATATAATTATTTGGTTTGAATGTTCCGTCCGGATAACCTTCGATAATTTTGTTGTTCTTTGCCACGCAAATGTATTTTGCATACCACTCGCTACTTTGCACGTCCGGGAATTTTTTCGCAGGAACGCAACTGTCGATTTCTTCCGATGTGAATTTCGCCGCGATTACGATTTTCGTAAATTCTGCGCGATTAATTTTGTCATCCGGTTTATATGTTCCGTCCGGATAACCGTCAACGATCCCTTTATCCTTCACGTAGTCTATCGCTGGGGAATATGTGTGGTCATCGGAAACGTCGGTAAAACCCGCGTATGCGAGTGGGGTTACGGTCATAAGGAGCGCGAAGAGCCCGAGCATGCAAATTATTTTTTTCATAGAGGTGAGGTTTATGAAATGAAAGAGGCCTTGTCTGCGGGTTTAGCAATGGCTGCAAGATTTTGCAAGATTTGTGTTGACTGATCACTACAAATACGGTAGAAGATCTCCTGCGTAGTTTTTAATGTCTTAATATGTTGAAACCGGTTGAAACCGATAGGAGAGAAAATGACGGAGTTGATGGCGAAGCTGTAAGAGCTAGGCATTTACCTTCTGCAATACTTGAAGTTGATGCTGGATCCTGGATTTACAGCACTCCCGGTACGCGTAGATTGGACGATCTTACTACTCCATCTGAGTGTATACAGATGATTTCTGATCCAGAGCATTTACCTACTATAACTCTGATCAGACGGTTGTGTATGGAATATGGCAGATTCGTTGCGTTTGTTCCAAGAGTACTTAAGTTTGATTTGGTAGAGCGATATGATGAAGGCAATCGTATCCTAGAAGAAAACCGTGTTATTGAAGGACGAAGAAATCTTTTGAGGACTCTTCTTTCCAAGATGGGTATTATGGAGCCTAACTTGGAGCCATCTGAAATGCCTAACGATTGGGATTCAACCACGAAATTAACCGGCTGGGATGAGAATTGTGCTCCTTTCTTTTATTCCGTCTTGCAATTGGTAAACATGGGAGCATTGAACATTGTAGGAAGGACCGATCAAGGATTTATTTTGGAACCGACCGAGCGGTTGTTTAGTTTCAGAGGTGTTTTAGAAGAAGATCCGGAGGAAAATCCAGCGAACGGCGAAACTCCCGATTTAGATCAAGTCGCATAGACGATTTCATGTTTGGAGCGGGTAACGGTACTTTGGCTTGTTTTGGTAAATAAACGGCGTAGAATGGCTCTCTTATGGAACGTTATTCTCTACATGCCGTAGCTTTTGCCGCCGCGCTCGCAAGCGCGTCTCCGTCATGCAAAAAAGTTGAAACACCGGAAGATGTTCAACCAAAACCCGAGCATGTCGTATTTCTTCATTTTAATGATTTGCACGGGACTGAGCTTGAACAAGCTCAGGGAATAGCTTGTGTTATTGAGCGAGTGAGAAGGGAATGCGAGAGAAATGGTTGTTATGTCATCGTTACAAACGGCGGAGATGTATTCGGGAATACGTCCGTTTCCGAGCGATTTAAAGGAGAAGCTGAAGTTGCTTTTGTAAATGCGCTTGGTGTTAACGCTTCTGTTCCCGGGAATCACGATTTTGATTATGGTCCGAAAGTATTTAAAGAAAGAATGAAACAAGGTAAGCGCTGGGTGGCGGCGAATTTGTATGAAGGAGATGCCGGTGAAAAACCATTGCCGTCATGGAAAATAGTTGAAGCCGGAAGCGTAAAAGTCGGCATTCTAGGAATCACTTTTCCTCAAAAAGGGTACCAAATAGGAGATTTTAGGGTTGATGACCCATTGGCAACAGCTAAAGAATTGATGCCAACGTTGGAAAAGGAATCGAATGTTCAGATTGCGCTTGCGCATTTGGAAAATCCGGAAGAGATAAAGATGGCGGAACAAATACCGGGTTTGGATGCTGTTTTGGGCGGTCATGATCATGTTTCGTCGTCTGATTATTGCGATGAAACATCAACAGCGACGCCCGTGTGCGAAACACCGCCGGATGGGAAATATATGGTCAGATTGGATATGATGGTTGACGGGAAAGAGGTTACTAATATGGGACAAGATTTAATTTCAACCGATGAATGCAGAGATACAAATAGCGCTGTTATGAAGGTGCTAAAACCATATATGGCCGCGGTTGAAGAAATGAATCAGGTTGTCGGTTTTTCAAAAGAATATCTTTCTAATGGTCGCGATGGGAAAGATGGTCAAAACGGAGCCAATAATTTTGTAGCCAAAGTGATGCTGGAAAGTACTGGCGCGCAGTTTGCGATGATTAACGCCACAGGGGTAAGGAGTAGTATTCCAAAAGGGCCTATCACGCGCGAACATGTTGTACGATTGGTTTTTGATAACGAAATTGTGGTTGTTGAATTGACCGGAGCCGAAATTAAAGATGCGATGCAAGCAGCTTTAAGCCGTGGTCGTTATTTTGCTCTTGCCGGTGCCGGGCTTACTTATCAAACACCGCTTCAAACACCGCTTGATCCGGAAAAAGCATATAGAGTCGCTACAATAGATTTTCTTATAGACGGGAAAGGGCCGTTACATAAAGCTAAAATTGTTGCCAAGGGCAAGCCGCTTCGTAAGGCAATAACTGATTATTTTAGGAGTCAGTCATCCCGATAAGATTAAGGGACTGCGGGATTTTGCAAGATTTGGAGCTTCGGTATGGATTTCGTCTTGCATTTTGTATAGATTTTGCTATTCTATGTATAGATATGTATAGATTTTATGGAAAATAATAAGTTATTATCAATTGGGGAAACTGCAAAGTTACTAGGAGTTTCGATACAAACCCTTAGACGATGGGACGATAAAGGAATTTTAAAATCCTTTAGAGCGACGCCCAACGGTAATAGGTTTTATAAGAGTCAGGATATAAATTTATTTACGAATGATTTGTCTACGTTGGGGTGGAAATGGGCATCTGACGTAGCGGTATCTGAGCCGCCGAGTGATTTTTATTGCGCTACGAGTGATGTTTTCACAACAAGACTTAAAAGGTTAGAAAATGATTTGCAAAAAATTGATGATCTCGGCATACATCATTCTCTACTGACCTCTATGGTTGGCGAAATCGGCGATAATTCTTATGCCCATAATTTGGGGAATTGGCCTGACATTTTAGGAATATTTTTTGCTTATGATTTGAATAAACGGGAGATTGTGCTTGCTGACAGAGGACGTGGAATATTAAAAACATTAAAACCGGTTCGGCCAGAACTTCAATCTCATAAAGAAGCTTTAGAAGTTGCTTTTACTAAAATTATTTCCGGTAGGTTCCCTGAACGAAGGGGAAACGGCCTAAAATCAGTTGCGCGTAATATCTTAACAAGTAATGTGAAACTGATTTTTAGAACCGGCAACGCCCAACTTGATTTAGAGCGCGGAGATAAGGGAATGAGGATTACCGAGTGTTTGGATTTTCACGGGTGCTATGCGGTATTTAAATTTTAACAAATCAATTCTATGCTTATTGAACTTAAAAAATTTGGTGACATATTAACGTCAAGGGAAGCTGGTGGGGAGGCTTTATC